>Ga0187890_10000023_pt1 | contig 119968 bp, 116 predicted proteins | sample June2016WEW_21_1_FD_133005 | JGI IMG/M metagenome (GOLD analysis project Ga0187890, IMG submission 133005) | Peatland microbial communities from SPRUCE experiment site at the Marcell Experimental Forest, Minnesota, USA - June2016WEW_21_10 | ecosystem: Environmental > Terrestrial > Soil >... | reverse complement strand
GGATCGCCTTGGCGGATGCTCTCGACACGCTTGACCGCCCGCTCCATGAAGCGCTCATAAATGGACCGCTGCACCAGCGCGCGCGAAGGACACGTGCAGACCTCGCCCTGGTTGAGCGCGAACATCGCAAAGCCTTCGAGCGCCTTATCGACGAAATCGTCCTCCTCGCGCAACACGTCCTCGAAAAAGATGTTCGGGGATTTGCCGCCGAGCTCCAGCGTCACCGGAATTATGTTCTCCGAGGCGTACTGCATGATCAGGCGTCCCGTGGTGGTCTCTCCGGTGAAGGCGATCTTGGCGATGCGCGAGCTGGAAGCCAGAGGCTTGCCCGCCTCCAGCCCAAACCCGTTGACGATATTCAAGATCCCGGGAGGCAGAATATCCTGCACCAATTCTGCCAGCACCAGCACCGAAAGCGGCGTCTGCTCGGCCGGCTTCAGCACCACGGCGTTACCCGCCGCCAATGCCGGCGCCAATTTCCATACCGCCATCAGAATCGGGAAATTCCACGGAATGATCTGTCCCACCACGCCCAGCGGTTCATGGTAGTGATAGGCCACCGTGTCGTCGTCGAGTTCTCCCAACGAGCCTTCTTGCGCCCGCACACAGCTCGCAAAATAGCGGAAGTGGTCCACCGCCAGCGGCAGATCGGCCAGGTTCGTCTCGCGAATCGGCTTGCCATTGTCATACGTCTCGACCGCGGCGAGAAACGGCAGAAATTGCTCCATTCGGTCAGCGACGCGGTTCAAGATCGCCGCCCGGGTCGCGACCGACGTACGCCCCCACTCCGGCGCCGCCGCGTGCGCCGCGTCGATGGCGCGCTCCACGTCCTCGGCTTGCGAACGCGCGATCTGACAGATCACCTGTCCTGTCGTCGGCGATATATTCTCGAAGTAGCCCCCCTTGAGCGGGGCGACCCATTGACCGCCGATAAAATTTTCATAGCGGGCGCGCAGCGGAATCTTCCGTTCGATCGTTTTCATGTGCGACGCAAAAGAAGCACCTTCGTGCATGGAACCGGACTGCGCTGTGACACTCACGGGGCGGACTTGGGCGGAATTCATGATTACCTTCCTTACCGTTGAATTGATTGGTGAAATGCGATCATTCGGCGGCGCGATGAGGCAACAACGGGACGACGCCGTGCTTTCGAGCGCGTCAACTTGATTGAACGGCCATCCTCCCACGAAAACATCTTTATTGGTCGTGTGGATCTATGCGCTCGGAGTGCAGTCGACCGCCTCGCACACATCAACGCCCCTCAATCACGGCAATATCGTGTCATGAAGGACCGCGCAATACTGTAAGGGAAACATCGTATGAGGCACCGGTAACCACGCGACCGCAAGTAGTCTGTAGCCTGCGTATTAACCCCGCCCAGGCTACGCGTCAGCTCGTATGTCAACCGCCGCGCACAGGGAGGATGATGGACTTGCGTCTCCCCGTATCGCATGTGTAAAGAGCGCAGCGTGAGCCGAATCGCCCATATTCTGGTGGTCGTAGATCCCTCGGTCCCCTGCTTGTGCAGGCCGCCGCCCCACCCAACGCGAAGCTGCTCGATCTGCTCGAGGCGCACGCGGCTCCCGCGCGTGCCTTGGGCATCAATGTCACGCATCGATTGATACATGGGAAGTCTCTGTGCGACTCCCTGCTCAAGTTCATTCGGGATTCGAACCAAGAGCCGCGTATGGAATCAGCCACCGGCTATCTTGGCACCCGTGGATCCCGATCATGCGGACGAGTCGGTCGTCGCATCGAGTCGCGATACTTTGTATTGCGCGGCATCGCTGGCGGCTCGCTTATCTGGTGAGCTGCATGTCATTAATACGTTCATTCCAGCCGCGTTTGCGAAGATCGTTGCGGCCGGTCAACCCGACCCGACTCGCGAATATTCAGATACGCTGCAACTTGAGAATTCCTACAAGTGTTGGGAAATGGAGCAGCTTGTAGCCACCTACGGCGTCGCACGAGACCATATCCACATTGAGATGGGTGCGCCAAGCGATTGTTTACTGCGCGCCGCGCGCCGATACCACATTGACGTCCTGGTGATGGGCGCCTCATCGCTTGGGCGATCGCAACGGACGATTGTCGGACGCACAGCATCCGGCCCCTTGGAGGCGTTGCCGTGCGACGTTCTCATCGTCAACCAAGAGGCTTGCCTGCTCTAGCTTTTCGGGCCGATCGATCCCAACCGCCATCGCCAGGGGCCAGAACTGGCCACCGCCGCAACCGGCGCCTAGAATACGAGCCGGCTCTTCGCAAGCGGTAGCTAGGGACATATGAGATCCACCAGCTCGCGTGATCGCATAGTCGGCGCGTTTGCAGTGGTCGCGCTCGCGATAGTCTGCATGAGTGCGTCGCAGTCGGTACGCTGCGAGATTCAGATCGGGAAAGACTGGTCAGCTTGGTGACGTTCACGATTCTGTCGGGCATCGGGTATCCATTGCTCATTCTGGGTCTTGCTCAGGCTTTCTTCCCCGACCAAGCGGATGGCAGTCTCATACGGCGCGATGGCAAAGTCATCGGCTCGGCGCTGATCGGCCAGAGCTTTGATAACCCGAGGTATTTTTGGGGACGGCCGTCGGCATCCGCACCGACTCCCTACAATGCAGCGGCGTCTTCAGGATCGAATCTTGCTCCATCGAACCCGCAACTTGCGAGAGACGTCGCGGCGCGCAGCGCCGCACTCGTCAAAGCCCACGGCAATTCCGGTGCCCCGATCCCGGTGGACCTCGTGACGGCCTCGGGCATCGGGCTCGACCCACACTTGACAGTCGCTGCAATGCTATACCAGGTTGACCGCGTGGCGGCCTCGAGGCACCTCGAGCCTTCGGCGGTGCGTGCGCTCGTCGAGCAGCATGTGGAGCAACCTACTTTGGGGTTTATCGGAGAGCGCCGCGTCAATGTGCTTGCCGTGAATCTTGCGCTCGATGGCCGCTGATTCGAGCGACGCTCTCGCAACCTGCCTACTGCAATAATGTCACGTCCGCTGTCGAATCATCTCGCACGCTCGGGCTTTCTGGCTCTGTCCCTAGTAATGTTTTCATTTTCGGGATTATCAGATGAGTTGCCAAATCCAGATAAGAGCGACTACAGCCTGTTTGATCCGACGCCCGACGATCAAATGCGCTCCTTCAGCACTGATCGCCCCCCCAAGGCTAATTCCCCCTACACAGTCGATGCCGGCCACTTCCAATATGAGACCGACCTCGCCGTCTTTGGTTACGGAAATATAAGCGGGACGACAACACGTGATTGGACCGTGATAGACCCGACACTAAAGGTCGGATTGACCAATACCATCGATGCGGAGCTGCAGATTACGCCGTACGAATCGCTGACAACCAAAACCGCGGCCGGTCACGTAAGCATTTCTGGCGTCGGGGATACATTCGGACGATTGAAAATCAATGTGCTCGGCGATGATCAAGGCGCTGTCAGTATGGCCGTGTTGCCTTACGTCAAGTTTCCGACGGCGCGCTCAGGGCTCGGAAACGGCAAGTTAGAAGGCGGACTCATTTTACCGATAAGCTTTAGTGCTCCCGGCGGCTTTACCGTTATCGTGATGCCGGAGGGAGATTTTCTCAAGAACACCGTGGGAAGCGCGTACCACGCAGCCTTCGATTTTCTGGTCAACGTAAGCCACGCGCTCGACAAGCGATGGACCATTTACACTGAAATTTTCACGTCCCAGTACTTCGAATCGCATGACTCACCCGTATACACCCTGGATGAGGCGCTCACTTACGCTCTGACCCCGAATTTGCAGCTCGATTTCGGCGGCAACTTTGGACTGAATAAAATGACGCCGCGTACCCAACTGTACGTGGGCCTTTCACAGCGATTCTAGATGGTTGCGCATGCCGTCGCCGGTAACCGCTGGTTCGACTATCATTGCAGGCCGCGAACCGCGCGATTCAACCTACCCGCAGGACTCAACGCATGCATCACCGCATTCAACGGCCGCTTTTGCTCGCTGCTTTCACTCTGCTCTGCTCGGCTACACTGGCGGCCACTATAGGTGCGCCCGGCGCCCGCTCCTCCGGTGGCCCGCTTTTCGGCTTCACCGCCGATGAGTCCGGAATGCAGGAATCGCTCGAGCAGCGTTTCGACAGCGATCTGAATCCGGCCGAGCTCAGCGCTTGGATGAAGAATCTGTCCTCCGAGGCGAACCAGGTGGGCTCACCGCACGACAAAGCGAACGCCGAGTTCGTGCGCGATGAGTTCCGGCAGTGGGGATGGGATGCGCAGATCGAGGTGTTCTATCCGCTGTATCCCACGCTGAAGCAGCACACTCTCGAACTCGTGGCGCCGACGAAGTTCGTAGCCGCTCTCAAGGAGGCGCCGGTGGCGGGCGACGAGACCTCCTCGCGCACCGACGGCATGGGTCCGTACAACGTGTACGGAGCCGACGGCGACGTCACCGGCGATCTCGTGTACGTCAACTACGGCATGCCCGACGACTATAAGGACCTCGCCCGACGCGGTATCGATGTCAAAGGCAAGATCGCGATTGCGCGCTACGGCGAGGGCTGGCGAGGCCTGAAACCCAAACTGGCGCAGGAGCATGGAGCCATCGCCTGCATCATCTACTCCGACCCGCAAGGCGACGGCTACGCGCAGGGCGACGTGTACCCGAAGGGCGGCTGGCGGCCTGCCGACGGCGTGCAGCGCGGTTCCGTTGCGGACATAACGGTCTATTCGGGCGACCCCCTGACGCCGGGCGTGGGCGCCACGAAGAACGCCAAGCGACTGTCGATCTCGGAAGCGAAGACGCTCATGAAGATCCCGGTCATTCCGATTTCCTACGGCGATGCCCAACCCTTGTTGGCGGCGCTCGCCGGCCCGGTCGCGCCGAAGAGTTGGCGCGGCGCCCTGCCGATCACCTACCACATCGGCCCGGGGCCGGCGAAAGTGCACTTAGCAATCAGCTCCGATTGGGGCCAGAAGCCGCTGTACGACGTGATCGCGCGAATCCCCGGGTCGCAAAAGCCGGATGAATGGATTATTCGTGGCAATCATCGTGACGCGTGGGTGTTTGGCGCATGGGATCCGCTGTCCGGCCACGTGGACATGATGGCAGAGGCGAAAGCGATTGGAGCGCTGCTCAAGACGGGTTGGCGTCCAAAACGCACGCTGGTGTATGCAAGCTGGGACGGCGAGGAGCCGGGGCTGCTCGGCTCAACGGAGTGGGCGGAGACCCACGCCGATGAGTTGCAGCACAAAGCCGTGCTCTATTTGAACTCGGACACCAACTCACGTGGTTTCCTCGGAGTCGGCGGCAGTCATTCGTTGCAGCGCCTGGTCAACGACGTTGCCGCCGGCGTAAAGGATCCGGAAACCGGCGTCACGTCCGAGGAGCGCTTGCGCGCAAAGACGCTGGTCGATGGCTACGAAAAGGGAGCTTCCGAGCAGGAAAAGAGGGACGCGAGGATTGCTGCTGCCGGCGGAGATCTGGCGATCGAGGCGCTCGGCTCGGGATCCGATTTCACGCCGTTCCTGCAGCATCTTGGCATCACGTCGTTGTCCATCGAATACGGCGGAGAGAGCGACCAGGCCGGGGTCTATCATTCGAATTACGACTCCTTTGATCATTACGTGCGATTCGGCGATCCGGGTTTTGTCTACGGAATAGCCGAGGCCCAGACAGTCGGACGCGTCATTCTGAGGGTCGCCGATGCCGATGTTCTGCCGCTGCAATTTGCCGGCTTTGCGCAGGCCGTAGCAGGCTACGTCAGTGAATTGCACGAGCTGACGGATCAGAAGCGCAAGTCCGCCGAGGAGCTCGGCAGGCTGTTGGATCAGAATGCATTCACCCTCGCCTCCGATCCGACGCGTCGGGTGTCGGCGCCGGAGCGTGACCCCGAAGTGCCCTATCTCGATCTCGCGCCGCTCGACAATGCGACGGCACGGTTGGAAAAGAGTGCGAAGGCGTACGACAACCTTTTCGCGAAACTCGAGGCGGGCAGTTCGAAGTTGAGCCCGGCGCAGAGCCAAGAACTGGACGAGCTGTTGCGGGGAATGGAAGGAACGTTGCTGTACGCTCGGGGTTTGCCGGGACGCGACTGGTACAAACACATGATCTACGCGCCGGGGCTGTATACGGGATACGGGGTCAAGACCCTTCCGGGGGTGCGGGAGGCGATCGAACAGAACCACTGGGATGAGGCAAACCAATACGCCGCGCTGACTGCGGCCGCCCTCACGGCCTACTGTGACCGGCTCGACCAGGCGGCGGCACTGGTGAGGCGCGGGACATGAAACGCCCGACCGTCACGAATTCCTCGCCCAAGCGGATTGCGCCGCTCTTTCCTGGTCGCTCTCTAAGTAGACGAGCGAGAGAGGACGCAGCGACATTTGAGTCTCCAAGTACGCCCCCGTGAGGCTGACGTTCGCCATTTGACCTGTTCCGCGTGCACCGGATTTGGTGATCACTTGCACCGCGATGTCTGTCGGTTGCCTTCGGCCCTAGCGATGATCCATGCCCATCGCCGGCTCAGGTAGTGCGGTTAGCGGTAGTCGACGAAGCGGCGAGCTGGTCTTGTATCTGGTACTCCTTGTAACTATCGACACTCTCGGTCGGCGGATACCGCGTGCCTCGCGCTTAGATTTAGCCAGACTGAAGCCACGATCCGTCGTAGTCCAGTCGCGGCCGGACTCGATGGCTCGTGTTGCAACAATGTGTAGCAAAACAGTCGCTTAAGCCAGTGACGTCAACCGAAATGAGTCTGGTGCGCTCTTCAAGGAACCATCGATTCTTGAGACATCAAGGTGTCATCAAGATCCGCCGCTACTGTCGGGCACAGGGGCGTATATAGAATGAGGGGCGCAATGAAGAGCACGGCACAACGAGTTCTCTACACGGGCCTCCTGGCGGGGCTGCTCTTCTGGCGCGGTGGCCTGGCTGTCCACGCCGAAACCGCTACGGCCGGCGCGGCGTCCCCGGGTGGATCGCCTGCATCGGCGGAACTGATCACCTACCAAGCTCCGCCGGGCATCGCCGCCTCGCCCCTGTATACGGTGAAAGTCGGCCGCTCGCGCGCTCTGCGCGATTCCTTCGTGTACGCGGTCAATAACATCGGTCTCGCACAATTTAACTGGCAGGGGCATGGCTGGAACATCCGCTCCGAGCTGACCACAGCCTGGACGTCATTTGATTTTCGCGGCCCCGCGGAAAAAGTCCCATGGTCCGGCGCGCCGCTGACCGTGCAGGTCAGCATGCTCGTGCCTGCGCCCGCCTGGAAGCAGCCTTCGGTGCGAGTGCTTCCCAGCGCGTACGGGATCGTCCCGTCTGCCGTGACTCACGTAGGCAACACCTATCAAGTGACGTTCACGATCGCAACTGCGAGCCAGTACTCGGTGGAGTTCTATGACGCCGGGACGCCGCCTGACTTTTCAACCTGGGCGCCGCCCAATCCGCTTTTGATCTTCGCCAACTCGATCGAGCAAGAAGTGCCGCGTCTCGACCGCAAGAATGTGCTGGTGCTGACACCCGGGCAGACGATCCCGGTCTCCGACGCCTGGGGCACGCGCGATGGCCTGGCCATCGATACACTCTATTTCTCCCCCGGCGTTTACGATCTGGGCCAGGTCGTGAGCCGCGTCAACACGGGCATCTACGTGCTCCACTCCAACCAGCACATCTATATTGCGGGGCGTACATGAAAGGAGCATTCGCCACCTGTCCCAGCAGCACTGCAACCTGCACCGATGCGGTCAACGTCAGCATTTGCGGGCGAGGAATTCTCTCGGGTGAGAATTTCAAGCGCGACTACCGGGTCAGCGAGACCAACTCGAACGCCGACGCCCTCGATGCTCCGATGCTGATCGACTTCGAAGGGTCTGCTGTGACGAAAGGAGTCTGGGAGGGCCAGCAAAACGCGCACATCGAGGGGATCACTCTCATCCAGGCGCCTTACTACAACATATCGCTGAATGGCATCAACAATCGGGTCGATGGCGTGAAGCTGATCTCCTGGTACCCGAGCACCGATGGCATAGCGGTGGGATACGACTACAAAGTGCAGGGAGTGGAGCATCCGGGTGGCGGCGTCCTCGAGAACAGCTTCTTCAAGGATGGCGATGACTCGGTCAAGCTCTACTCCTCCGGGCTTCGGGTCCGGAACGTCGTGGTCTGGCAGTCGACCAACGCAGCTGCTTTCGAGATCGGTGCGCCCGTCGACGACGTCGATGATGTGCGGGTGGTCGACTCGGAGGTCATCCATGGCGAGTGGAACTGGCCCAACATGGACAATGCGGTGTTTGCCACGCATCTGAGCAGTCGGTCACTGCTCGGGCAGGTGGTCGGTTATCACTTCGAGCGCATTCACGTCGAGAATGCTTCCTGGCAGCTGATGCAGATAGCGGTGGGACCGGATATCTGGCAATTCGGCAATACGGAGCTCGGCTCGCTCGGCAAACTCACCTTCAGTGACATCTTCGTCACTGACCCACAGACCCTGCCGAACGAGTTCAAGAGTTACGACCGCCAGCATGAGATCGCCAGCGTCCGCTTCCACAACGTCGTAGTCGCAGGCGAAGTGCTGAGCGATCCGATCATCACGTTCGACGCTAACAGGATGGTCAGCCTCGACGGCAGTATACTGTCCTCTCCCCTGTGGGCCGAGCACAGCGGGACCGTCGTTCCCAACGTACAGGCCTGGGAAATGATACAGGGGACTCCCGCCTCGTCTCCGATTTCCGCCATCGAGATGCTCAACCAGTCACTGCTTGACAACGGCAGCCTGCAGGCGGTCGCCTATGGAGACTTCTTTGGAGACGGATATGCAAGCCCGCTGATCGTCGACGCTGCTCACGGCACGCTGGATGTCTGGAAGGAGCCGCTCAATCCCGCGCGCTCGACGTCTCCACCCACCTTCGTTAGCCTCGGCACGATTCCTGCCGGCTATCAATTCGCCGGCGTCGGTGATTTCAACGACAGTGGAACGACCGGCGTCCTGCTCTGGGACGGCGGCGCCCAGCAAGGGCTGGTGCTCGTCATGACGGCTTCCGGGGAGCTAACGCCGCTAACGCCGCTCCAGCCGGCCCACGCGTCCGCGTGGAGCGTCGCCGGAGTCGGCGACTTCGACAAGAACGGCTACTCGGATGTTCTGTTGAGAGACGCCGACGGCAATCTGGAGCTGATCTATCTTGGGCCGGGCGGGACGCTCACCGCCGTGGATTTCACGCCGGTGCAGCTCTTCTACACGGCAACACCCGCTTATCAGGAGAATAACCCCAATAAGCCCCAGCTCGGTCATTTCGACGCGAATTGGCAAGTGGCGGGAGTCGGAACCGTTCTCAACGGCTACGCCAACATCCTCTGGACGAATCCCACGACCGGCGATGTCGGAACGACGCAGTTCACGCCGGTCGTTCCCCAGCGACCCGTCATAGGAGCGGCGATGGTCACGTTGCCAGCGGGCAGCGTGATTGCCGGCCTTGGAGACTACAACGGCGACGGGGCGATCGACATCCTCTACCGGAATGCGACGACGGGCGAGATCGGCATCTGGTACCTTGGGTGGATGGGCGGCAATTACTACGAGCCCGCACCCGTGATTCCGGTGACTCTCGGGAAAGACTGGCAGCTTCTGGGTTACGAAGCGCCGTAGCGCATGAAGCTGGATCGAGGAATATTGGCGGCGCTGAGTGCGGCCGTGCTTTTCGGGCTCAGCACGCCAATCGCCAAGAAACTCGTCGGCGAGATGCCTCCGCTGATGCTGGCTGGAGTTCTCTACGCCGGCTCAGGCGTGGGCCTTAGCATCCTATTGGTGGTTCGCGCGATCAGTCAGGGACGAACGAGCATCGTCCGGCCTCGCGGCGCCGATCTAATTTGGTTAATCGGCGCCATTGCCTCTGGAGGCGTCCTCGGGCCGTATCTACTCATGTACGGGCTTCAAATAACCGACTCCGCATCAGCATCGCTGATTTTGAATTTGGAAGGCGTCTTCACCGCCCTCCTGGCCTGGTTTGCGTTTAAAGAGAACTTCGATCGCCGAATCGCTGCCGGCATGGCGCTGATCGTGGCGGGCGGCGCGATCCTATCGACTGGCAACGCAGTCCGCGCGGGAAGCGTGATCGGACCTTTGGCCATTGCTGCAGCCTGCCTCGCGTGGGCCATCGACAATAACCTGACCCGCAAAGTCTCCATCAACGATGCCATGCTCATCGCCTGCGTTAAGGGGTTAGTCGCAGGTTCTTTCAGCATTGCGCTCGCACTACGCCTCGGTGCGAGGATGCCGGAGATTGAAACGACGATTCGAGCCGGCTTACTCGGCTTCGTCGGTTACGGCTTGAGCCTGACCTTGTTCGTCATAGCGTTGCGCAATCTCGGTACCGCCCGGACCGGCGCTTATTTCTCGTTGGCGCCCTTCATGGGCGCCGCGCTGGCCCTGGCCTGGGGCGCGCCATTGACGGCAACATTGCTCTTCGCCGCAATTTTCATGGCGGCGGGCGTGTGGCTACATCTCACCGAGAATCATGCACACCGGCACCGTCACTCGTCCATGGTGCACGAACACCGGCACGTCCACGATGAACACCATCAACATCGGCACGCAGATGGTATCTCCGGTCAAGAACCGCACTCTCACGTTCATGTACACGAGCCGATGGAACATGCCCATGTGCACTACCCTGACGTGCATCATAGGCACGACCACTGACCCCGCGACCGACCGTTTCAAGGCAGCAGCTTCGATTCCCCTGGAGCGGCCTTCGCAAAGGCGCGGGATGGATTTAGGCTCGCCGATTCGTCATTCGCTCTTCGCGGTGAACTTGGAGACTCGCTGCGCCGCATCCGGTGCGAGCCCCTCGTTCTTGAACATCTCTAGACCGTGCGCCTTATGCAGGCTCAGGCCGTCGACTTCGATCAAGGCGCGTTTATTGACTTGGTTCGCATACCAGGAGTTTTTCAGGATATCTGCGGCCAGCGATTGAAGCTCGGCATCAAAACGATCGTCGGGGAAGCAGAAGTTGGCCAGGTGCATTGCCTCCGCCTGTCGTCCTGAATAGGACCGACACGAGAGCATCATCTCGCTCGCCTTTGCCGTCCCGATGCGGTGCGGAAGGCGCAGGCTCAAACCCCAGACCGGGGTCAAACCCCATCGAGCGTAAACGTCCGAGAACTGTGCGCTTTCAGACGCGACGATCAGATCCGCGGCCAACGCCAGCTCCAATGCTCCCGTCGAGCAATGGCCCCGCACGGCTGAAATCACCGGCTGAGGCAAATTGGCCACCTTTTGGATGACCTCGGAATGAAAGTGCGGCTTGGCGTGCGCCTTCACATGCTCGAGCACTTCATGCATGTCGTAGCCCGCCGAGAAGTGATCACCCGCGCCTCGCAAGATCACGAGGCCGATTTGCTTCGTCGCGCGGGCAATGCGGTCCACATGATGTGCGAGCGCTTCGAACATGTCTCTCGACAGCGCGTTCAATTTATCAGGGCGATTCAAGGTGAGCGTTGCCACCCCGCCGCTGTCCTCACGTTGAACCAGATTGCTCATAGCGAGGTTCCTCCTTACGGTTCCACCACCCGCCTCCGAGTGCCTGAAACAGGCCCGCGGTGTCTGAATATCGATTGGCTTCCGCTTGAACGAAAGCGAGTTCGGCCTGCCGATAGGCGAGTTCGGCATTCAGTACCGCGATCAGCGGGATTGTCCCCAACTCTCGTTGACGCATGGCAAGCTCAAACGTCTTCTTGGCGGCCCGCTCGACCTCGGCACTGGCGCGGAGCGCCTCCGCATCCGCCGCGAGCGCATGCAGCGTATCGGCCACGTTCTGACACGCCAGCAGGACGGCGCCGCGATACTGCGCACCAGCCTGATCCAAGGCGGCGTCGGCCGCACGCTTCTTGTGCAACAGGGCGCCCGCATCGAAGAGGGTCTCGGTGAGCGAGGCCCCGGCATCCCAAAACTCCGTATAAGAGGAGAAAAGACTCTGCAATTTGAGCGCGCTCGATCCGAGATCCCCATTGATCGTGAACTGAGGTAACATGTTGGCGATCGCGACGCCCACCGCAGCTGAGGCTGCATGCAAATTCTCCTCGGCCAGCCGAACGTCGGGCCGTTGCTCGATCAGTTTCGACGGCAGACTGACGGGAAGCTCGGCCGGCAGGGTGAGGTCGGCGAGTTGAAAGGTGTCCGCCGGCTCGTCGGAGGGTAGCCGACCCAGCAACGCGGACAGCGCGTCGCGCGTCTGGTCCAATTGCTTCTGCAGGGGCGCAAGCGTCTGAGCGGTCTGCGCTTCCAGGGATTGCTGGGCCAAGACGCCGAGATCGCTGACTGTCCCGAGCGCGCGTTGTTTCTGTACCTTATCGGTCAGTTGATGCTGTAACTCCAGGAGTCGCTTAGTTGCCGCAATCTGGCCCCGAAGCGAGGCTTCCTGTACGGCGGTTGCGACTACGTTGCTGCTCAACGTCAAATAGGTCGCCTCGAGTTGGAAACGCGTGCTCGCTTCTTGGGCCTTGGTCAACTCGACGGCGCGGCGCGTGGCACCGAAAATGTCAGGCGTGTAACTCAACGTAAGCTGCGCGGTGAAAAGCGTATAGACGTTACTCGAGGCCACCGTGGGACTCGTCAGGGTGGCGGCCGGGAATTCGGAGCGATCCCCGGTCACTCCCCCCTGGATGTTGGGAAAGAAGCTGGTGCGCTGCGCCAGATACAGCTCATGCGCTTGGCGTAGCGCCGCTTGTGCGGCACCGACATTCGGATTCGCCTTCAGGGCCTGTTCCACCATTTCGTTGAGCGAGGCGGATTTGAACAGCGTCCACCACTCGCTCGGGATGTCCATGCCGGCCACAAAGCGCTGTGGGTCGCCGCCGGCGCTTTCGGCCGCGGCCGTCTGGCCTGCCATCGGCGCCGTCCCGTAAGTCGTGGCTTTCGGCGGAGTCGGCCGTTTGAAATTGGGGCCGACCGCGCAGGCAGTGAGACCTGCAATGAATACGCCGAGCGCAATGTGCACGCGCATTATCGCCCCCACCGCGGCTGACCATGGCGCTGTTCGGCCCAGTGCTCGATCACGTGGTACATGGAGGGTATGACGAACAACGTGAGCAACGTAGCGATTGCAAGTCCACCGACCACCACGGTGGCAATGCCCCGCTGCACATCGCTTCCAACCCCTGTGTGGATGGCGGCGGGCAGCATGCCTAAGGTGGCAACGGTGGCGGTCATCAGCACCGGCCGCAACCGCTCAGTCGCGCCTTTCATGATCGCCTCGTGCAGTTCGAGCCCCGATTTTCTCATTCGATTGAGATTTGACACCATAATGATGCCGTTTTGCACCGCCACGCCAAAGAGCGCGATGAAGCCGACGCCGCTTGCCACGTTGAGATTCTGACCCGTGATGTGCAGAGAGATGAGGCCCCCCAGGGTGGCAAGGGGTACGACGCCCAAGATTAGCGCCGCCTGTCGGAAAGATTTGATGCCCACGGTGAGAAAAAGCAGCATCATTCCCATGACCAGCCCAAGGATGACCAGAAGACGCGCTTCCGCCCGACGTTGGTTCTCGAACTGCCCTCCCCACTCGAGCCTGATCCTGTTCTTGTCAAAATGCACGTCCGCAGCAATCTTTCTCTGAGCCTCCTCGAGGTAGGTCGTGAGATCTCGGTCGCGGTTATCAATCCGGATCGTGAGGTTGCGCTGACCGTTTTCGCGCGTGACCGTGCTCTCCCCCGTGCGTGCTCGAACTTCGGCGAGCTGCGAGAGCGGCACCTGCACTCCGCTCGCGGTATGCACCAGGAGGTTGCCCAGTGCCTCGGGCGAATTGCGGACGTCCTGTGTGAACCTCACGGTTAGAGGATACGTCCGCTCGGCCACATAGACGGTCGACACCGGCGCCTGGCCGACCCCGGTCTGGATGACGTTCTGCACGTCGGTCATGTTCACCCCGTAGCGCGCCGCCTTCTCCCGATCCAGAGTGATTTCCATTTGCGGGATCGGCGGCTCCTGGAAAAGGGAGGCGCTGGATGTGCCCTGGATCGTATATAGGACCTTCACTATCTGACTGCCGACGCTGCGCAATTCGTTCAGATCGTCGCCGAAGATCTTGATCACGAGCGGGCTGTGCGCGCCGCCGATCATGTCGTTGACCCCGTCGATGATAGGCTGACTGATGCCCACCGAGTAGCCCGGCAAATCCTTTGCAAGCCCCGTCGCGAGCTTATCGAGGAATTGCTTCTTGGACTCACCGTGCGGCCAGGTGTCGTAGTCCGTGAGACCGACCGGCGCCTCGATGTGCGACATCGTCCAAGGATCCGTCCCATCATCGTTCCGGCCCGTTTGCGTGACGATGTAGGATACCTCGGGGTATTTCAAGATCGCTCGGCGCAGATCGCTCGCCATATCGCTCGCCTTGTTCAAGGCGAGTCCTGTCGGCATTTGCACTTGCAACCAAAGCGCCCCCTCATCGAGGTCCGGCAGGAAATCGCGGCCCACGGTCGCCCCCAATCCGACCACCGCAAAGAGCGCGAAGATCGTGACGCCATAAATGATTCGCGGCTGATCGAGGCACGCCGCGAGCAAACGGTCATACCAGAGCGTCAACTGCTCCAGCCAGCGATTATGATAGACGGCCCCGGGTTTGCGGAACGCCATGTAGGCAAGCCCCGGGACCAACGCCATGGTCGTGAGGAGCGCCCCGAACAAGGCATAGCCCATTGTGTAAGCCATCGGTGTGAAGAGCTTCGCTTCCGCCCGCTCGAAGGAGAACATCGGCAGATAAGCAGTAATGATGATGAGGCTTGCGAAGAAGATCGGCCGTGTCACCTGAAGGGTGGCTGCCTTGGCCTCGTCCTCACTTAAGACCTCGTTCGGGAGCGCCTCCCGACGACGCAAGACCGACTCGGTGACGACGATCGCCCCGTCAACCAAAATGCCAAAGTCGATTGCGCCCAGCGAGAGAAGATTCGCGGACACGTGGGTGAGATTGAGGAGCGAGAACACCGACACGAGCGCGAGCGGAATCGTCACCGCCACGACCAGGGCGCTGCGAGGGCTGCCCAGGAAGAGAATTAGAATCAGGAAAACGAGTCCGATGCCTTCCAGAATGGTCTGGCCGACCTTATGAACCGTCGCGCGAACCAAATTGTCGCGGTCGATGTACGGCGCGATCTTGACCCCATCCTTCGCGAGCGCGCGGTTGAGCTCATTCACCTTGGCGTGTACACCGCGCAAGGTTTCCGAGGGGTTTTGGTACTTGAGCATGAGCACGATGCCTTCGATCGTGTCCGGATTGTTGTCCTTGCCCAAGATTCCCTCGCGCTCCTGGTGACTGAGTGTCGTGCGCCCCAGGTCCCGCACCAATACCGGTGTACCGTTCACCTGCGTCACGACGATCGAGCCGATCTGATCCAGGGTGCGAATGAGTCCTACACCGCGGATCACGTAGCTCTGATCGCCGCGGGAAACCCGCCCACCTCCGGCATTCGTATTGTTGTTGTTGATGGCCGTCATGACATCGGTGATGCCGATACCATAGTGCTCGAGCTGCTTGGCATCGAGGTCGAGCTGATATTCAGTGGTGAAACCGCCGAAGTTGACGTCATCGACGACGCCGGGAACGGATTTGAGTGCGGGAACCACCTTCCAGCGCTGAATCTCCGACAGCTCCTGGAGGTTCTTGCTGTCGGATTGCAAGGTATAGCGATAGATCTCCCCGCCGGGCCCAGACACGGGGTCGGTCGAGGGCGAGGCCCCGCTCGGGAGCGTCGCTTGACTGATGCGCTCGTTCAATCGTTGCCGGACCCAATAGTCATCGTAGCCATCGCGAAACAGCACCGTAATGAGCGAAAGCCCGAACGTACTCTGCGAGCGCATCAGAATCATGCCCGGCGTGCCGTTGATCGCCCGCTCGAGCGGCACTGTGATGAGCTGCTCGACCTCCTCGGCCGCGAGTCCCGGAATCTGCGTGGTGACCTGAGAGGCCACGTCTCCGAGCTCCGGATAGGCCTCCACCGACAGGGTTTCCCAGGCGTAGATGCCGAAAATGCCGAGAAGCACCGCCAGTACAATGACTGCAATGCGATGGTGCAGACAAAAGGCGACAAAACGGTCAATCATTGAGCAATATTCCGCCCTTCACGACCACCTGATCCCCTGGATTGATACCCGAGCGGATCGCTACGGAATCGCCCTCCTCCAGCTGCGGATCGACGGTGCGCCGCTCGAACGTCCAGGGAGCCACCGCGACAAAAACCGTGGTTCGATCGTTGTTCATCAAAAGCGCTGAGGCGGGCAGAACGATGCGCGACTGTTCGGCTGCGACCAGGGTCACCGTCGCGAACATGTTGGGCTTCAGGCCGTAGTCGGCGTTGGCGAATGCGATTCGGAGCTTATTACGACGCGTATCGGGCTCGACCACGTCGGACACGAAAAGCACCTTGCCGTGCAGGACACGGCCTGGATAGGCTGCGAGGCTCACCTCCGCGTCCTGGTTCTTTGCAACATCAGCGACATCTTTCTCCGGCACCATGGCGGTGACCCAAACGGTGCTGAGATCGGCAATGGTCATGATCGACTGCGTCGTGTCGTTGATGATGGTTCCCGGGGTCACGGCCAGTGATGTGATGCTGCCGGCGACCGGTGCTGTGACTTTCAGCCGCCGCTCACCGGGCTTGGTTTCGGCGGGGACTCCGAGCGTCTTCAGGTGCGCCTGCGTTCGAAGATACTCGGCCTCGGCTTGCACGTAGTTGCTCTTTGCTTGATCCAAGTCCTGATCGGAGACGGTGCCAATCTTGGATTGCTCTTTCTGTCGCCCGAGCGCCTTCTCCGCAAGCCGGAACGCATCCGCAGCCTTGTCGTTGTCGTCATACGCTTGGGCGAGATCGGCTGAATCGATCACTGCGAGGAGTTGGCCGCGCGCCACCCGCTCACCCAGCGCGACCTTCAACTCCAGCACCCGGCCGCCGAGCGCAGGCAGCACCGAGGCCGTTCGGGCGGGATTGGATTCCACGACCCCCGGCAGCACCAGTTTGGGCAGGACCCGCTGGGTCTGCGCCGGCATGACGCTCAAGCGCGGACGCAGGGCGGAGCCCTCGGGCACGAGGATCTTCTCCCCTTGGCGGGTCATCAGATCCGGCTGTGTAGGACCGCTTGCAGTTTGCCTGAACAGGCCGAACCCATGGGTAAATATGCCCGCAAGTAAGAGCACGCCCAGGACGATGCCGCCCCAAAGGAAAGCGCCGCCGCGTCTTGAAGGCTGATGATCGTGTATCGGCATGAGGTATCCCCGGACGCGGCCGAACGGTGTGTTACTTAAAGACGAGACTGCGCGCTGTGGACGGCCACATGGCGGCACCGCCCCTCAGGGTGCGGGATATTATGCGGCTTCCATTATCCTGTCTAGGGGGATAGGATATAGGATATGCATAAATTTCCCGCGATCACCGCTCGCCTGAAGCGCGCAGAAGGTCACCTCGCCACCGTGATTGATATGTTGGAAGCCAATCGACCGTGTCTGGACCTTGCCCAGCAACTGCATGCCGTGGAGAAAGCCATTGGCAACGCCAAGAAAGAGCTCATCAAGGATCACATCTCACATTGCATGGAAGAGACATCGACCGCCCTCCCGCGCGAATTCAAGACGCTCATCAAGGAATTTCAGACGTTCACTAAGTACTTGTGACCTGAAGCCCTACTTCTTTAGATACGGATGAACGATCTCGATTAGCTCTTCGGCCGCGAGAGCCTGCGGCGAGTCCCGCCCTAATTTTCAGAATGCTTTGATGGCAAGGCGACTCATGCTCTAAGCAGACGTCGATGCGTACATTACGGCGGCTGAAGCCGTACGATACCCGAGCGCCAGGACAGGACTGTATTTGGCCATTACTATGATCCCTTGTTATCGTTTTCCCCGCGCTCACGTTAGCACCGCAGTCGGCCCCGGCAGACTCCATTGTGGCCTCTCCGACACAAGCGTCGCGAGCGGGAACGACAACGCCGCCGCAGTTACAGCGTATCGGACAGAATCGTTAGTTATATATTAATATAAATCAATATCTTATATAATATACCTCCTGTGTTAAATTACTCTACATAGCGTCGTGGAAGATAAGCCCCAGAGTCCGACGTTGCCCACGGCGCACCTCTGCGACCCCGTGACGCAATTGAACTTTGGACGTCCCGCGCGCACTCGCGACCCGGCGCTCCTTGACCGGAATGATCGCTATCGCACCCTGCGTGATCGGCACCACGGAAGCTCTCGACTGGCGACGAGGGCGCTGCTCCATCAGCAACAGTTCTCCTCCCTCAAAATCGATGTTTGGCTTGTCGAGTAGGACGATCGCCTGTAGAGGGAAGTGAATGTCGCCATATAGATCCTGGTGCAAGCAGTTGTAGTCACCGGCCGAATACCGAAGGAGCAACGGGGTTGGGCGCGTCTGCCCTGCCGCTGCACAGAGCCTGACGAGCTCGTCGTGGTGCGGCGGCCAGTCGGTTGGATTGCCCGACCGCCGCTGCCACTCGTTCGCGATCGGTGCCAGTTTCTCGTAAATCGCCTTTCTCAATTGCGCGACAATACTTGGCAACGGATGCGCGAAATACTTGTACTCCCCTTTGCCGAATCCGTAGCGAGCCATTTTAATCGTGGATCGAAACGACACCGTATCCGCATCGTAGAACTTAGCTACCTCCTCACAGGTCGATGCATCCAACAATGGCGCACTGACCCAATACCCGCGTGTATCGATTGCCTCCCGGATGGCATCAGACTTCAGGTTCGCGAGGGCTTGCAGAGCAGTGATCGACATGGATGTGCTCAGGCGGCGCGGCCCGCGCGCTCCGTATCAATCAGCGTGCGCTTGCGATCCAGGCCCCACCGATAGCCTCCCAGGCCGCCGTCGCCTCGAAGTACGCGGTGACATGGCACGAGCACGGCGATTCGATTGGCAGCACAGGCCGACGCGGCGGCGCGTACCGACCTCGGTGCACCGATTCCGTGTGCGACCTCGCCATAACTGACCACCTCGCCTTCTGGCACAGCCAGGAGGAACTTCCACACACGAACTTGGAATGCGGTGCCGCGCAGATCCAAGGGAAGTTCGGGGAGCGGCGCCGTGCCCGCAAGATGCACGTCAACGGCATGGATCCAGGCGTCCAATTCCGGCGAGTCGGCCATCGACGATTCGACGATGGAGGATCTCGGGAACTCCCCGCGTAATTGCTCTACGAGCACCGCTTTGCTCGAGCCGAACTGCGCAAAGCAGACCCCGCGATTCGTCGCCGCCATCACCAGCGAACCAAGCGCTGTCTCGCGATACGCATACGCGATCGCCTCCCCCTCTCCGCCCGCCCGGTAGGCCGATGGCGTCATACCCAGATTACGCGAAGCATGACCATAGATGCGGCTCGTCGACTGAAAACCGGCCTCTGTAATGGATTCCAGCACGCTCTTGCCCGCCTTTAGTGCGCGTTTCAGCCGACGAAGTCTGGCCGCGTCGTGGAAGGCCTTCGGTGAAACTCCCACCACATTCTTGAACGTCCGCTGGAAGTGAGCCGGCGAAAGGTGTGCCCGTATGGACAGCTTCTTGAGGGACAGCGGCTCTTCGGCATGCGCCTCAATGTACCGTGCGACCGTCTGCATCCGCTGTACGGCCTCATCGTGCGTGGCGCGCGGCTTGCACCGCTTGCAAGAACGCAACCCCGTGCGCTCCGCGGCCTCCGGACTAGCGAAAAACCTGACATTACTCGCCTTGGCGGGCCGCGACGCGCAGGATGGCCGACAGTAGACGCCCGTCGTTACGACCCCATAGACGAACGCTCCGTCGAAGGCGGCATCACGTTCGGTTATGGCACGCCGCATAATGGCCTCTGATGGCATGGCCGACGGACCCGTTGGTTTTTTTGACATGGCGATTCCGGCGATGTTGATGTTACGGCGCAATGTAGCAGTGGCCACGCCTTGTGACACTCCGATTGTTGCTGAGCTATTCGAGTTTGGATGGACAGCGGACGGTCCGAGACACTCTCCGGCTACGCCGTCTACGTGTTGCCCTTCTGGCGCCCCGAACTCATCCGCGAAGATACGCGTCCGTGCCGGCGAGCCAGTCCTGCCGTGGCGGATTGAATATGTCGACGTCGAGCGTGTCTTCGAGGGCCAGCGCCCGGTGTCGCAGATTCGACGGGATCACCAGGACCTTGCCTGAACGGACAGTGACTTCCTGCTCGCTGTCGGCTGCAAGCCAAAAGCGCAGCGCGCCCTCGAGGATGTACGTGATTTACTCGTTCTCATGCAAATGCCAAGGCACGTCATCACCCTTCTTGAAATGCACGTGGGCAATCATCATGCGCTCGCTTGTTATCAGCCGGCGCGTCAGCCCACCTTTTAATTGTTCCGCCGGCAGTTCGGCCCACCGATAATGCTGCGCGTTCTTTCCATCTCGGGCGGTCAACGTAAACTCCTCGAGTGCAGAGTGTGCTCAAGCTAATGATTATCAGTAGCAGGTTCGCGTCCCGGTGGGGGTGCCGGCGGCGGCGGCCTGGGTGCGGGTGGTGTGAACGATATTGGCACCGCGCGCGTGAACGCAGCCTGTTTCAGCTTGACCTCGACCTCGGACCACAGCGCCGTGTACACGTTTGTCGCCTCGCTGCGCGGCGCATACGCCGGCAGCGGCGCGCGCCGCAATGTCATGCGCTCGATCTCGCTCCAGTAGGGAACCTCTGTTTTCAGCATGCCTGGGAACTGCAGGCGCGTGCTGGCAATGACCTCATGGTGCAGCGCCTTGCGCCGATCGACCATCGAGAAGAATGGTAGCAGGGTCATATCGACCCAGGCGTTGGCGACCAGAAAATCCCGCATCTGTACCAGCATCCGCACCGACAGGGGGCTCGGAATCAGCGGGACCACGACCGCATCGGCGGCGCGCAGCACGTTCTCCGACAGCAGCGAGATGCCGGGCGGGCAATCCAGGAACAGCACGTCGTAGAGCTCACGCAGATTGCGACTCATACGCAGCAGCCGTTCGGTTGGATTCTTGCGGGAGCTAAGATGCACGTCGAAGTGGCGGTAGGAAAAATCCGCCGGCAAAACGTCAAGCCTGTCGTGCCCACTGGCGACGACGAGTTCGTTGAGTTCGCGTTTGCCGGAGACCAATTTCTTGGCCGACGCGTTTTCCTGCGGCTCACAGCGCAGGACGTAGGTGGCGGCGCCTTGCGGATCCAAGTCCCACAGCAAAGACCGCCGCCCGCTCGCCGCGGATAAGAAAGCCAGGTTCACGGCAGTCGTTGTCTTGCCGACTCCGCCCTTGATGTTGGTAACCGCGACGATCTTCATCCGTGTTGTCCTGTTCACTCCGACACTGCCCGGTTGCGATTATTGCCTTTTTTGCATGCCACTCAAGCAGGAGCCCATCCGATTCGCGTAGCCGATCCGCCATGGCCTTCATCACATGCAAGGCGAAGGGCAATCCACAACTGCCTGTATGCTCTATGATTTGTGCGAATGATTTAAAGAAATTCTGGACAATCCGCGGATAGGGCTGCCGATCTGATCCGGCATTCAAGTCATCGAGTACAAATCAGGCCGACCATAGTAGGATCTCTTCATGGCTGCCAAGAAGATCCCAGGTCAGCAGATCGCAAAGCGATACCCACCGTATTTGCTTGCGCGGCAGATCGCCGCGCTTAAGCGGCTCTCGGACGACACAGAGACGCCCGTGCAGCTCCACATCAGGCAGGCGATAGACGAGTATTTGGAGCGGCGGAAAACGACAAAGCGCGGCCGCTCTGGCTAGATCCCCTCCCCTATGGTGGCTTAGTCATCGGCTACCAGCGGGCCAAGCCCCAGCGCAACCCCGTGCCCTGCGATGGCTGCTTCGAGCCGCGTCGACCAATTAGGCACGGAGAATGGGTCAAGCGGAATTAGGCGGACAGAATCGAATCAGAGAACGCGGTGATCTGCCGGCGGCAGAGAGACCGGCGCGCCGAGCGCCACTGTGTAAACAACTTCCCGACTTCGGCCCGATTCGGTATCAAATGTCTCCACCAGTTCCACATCGTTCCGCGGGGACGCGTACGCCCCATTGCCGGCCAGGCCATCAGCAAGCCGAGTGCGGCGAATGGTGAGGTCGCCGCAATGCTGCGCGGAGAGGAGCCTTCGGGCCCGGATGTCATCACGCCGACGGTGCGTCGCCTCGGCGTCATAACCGGGCGCCTCATCGCGAAGCACCACACCATATGCGGCGTCGGCAGCCCTTTCGCTAACGGAGCCGATGCGTACGTCGTGAACCACGAGATCAGGATCCCGATCGAGGGGGTCACCCCACCCGCCGCCGCCGGGATAGCGCATGTACCAGATCTCGCCGCGGCGGAGGACGACATCTTTTGCCTTGGCTTCGATGGAATCGCCCTGCGAGGGATCGAGGGTTGCCGGCAAACTGCCGTTGGCGGCTCCGCGGATGCGGCGTTGCTCCGTGGCACCACCCGGATAACCACCCTGGGCCCCCGGAACCGGGATCTGCCAGGCCGCGGCGTTGGTCATCCCTATCAGGCGATCCGCGCCCCAGGGTGTCCAGGCGGCTTCAAGCCCCACGCCTCCCCGGTGCAAACCGGCTCCGCCAGAGTCTTTTGCCAGACGTCGATATAAGAATAGTACGGGATAAGCAGCTTCGTAACTCTCGACATCGGGAATGCGCATCAAGCTGGCGGCTTGAGGACCCGCTGCATCCATGCCGTCGGTAATCGGCGATCCGCCGCCGCCGCAACTGATCGACGACATATCGGCGAAAACGCTGTACCCACCACTGTCATCGAGACCCGCAAACACGCACAGGCTGACAGAGGCGCCGTAGGGGGCACAAGCGCGTTTCTGCACCTCGGGATCGAACGATGCCGACATCGCCTGGGCGACCAGCCGCGCGGCGCAAGTGAGTGCCTTTTCCGAACCGTCCATGTGCGCCGAGGACACCGGCGCCGGTTCCACCGCGGCGAGCACACTGCCGCGCGCTACATTGACGGTAAAAACGCGTCGTAAACCCTCATTCACGGGCAAGTCCCAGAACAGCATCATGGACAACACGGAGGTCACGTAACCAACTACCGTCGATTCGGTCGCGTTGATCAATCCGTTGGTTTGGGGAACGCCGGTGAACTCGAAGTGAAGACTGCCTTGTGCTACGGTGAGTCTCGCTTGCACCGCGAACAGCTCATTGACGTGTCCGTTGTGTTCCATCCAGTCGGCTACCTCGTATGAGCCATCCGGCAGTGCCGCCAGCCGCTTGCGTGCCGCCTGCGCCGTACGCTCAATGAACGCCTCGGTGATGGCCTCGAATCGCGACAGCCCGTAATGCTCGGCCAGATCGCGAATCTGTTTCGCGCCCGCCAGTGCGGCGACCACCATGCTCTGGATGTCATTCAAGAGAGCGGCCGGGAGTCGCGAATTCTTCGACAATATGCGCTGGACCGTCTCATTGAAGAGCCCGTCTTCGACGTATTTCACGAACGGCATGCGGAAGGCTTCCCCATAACAGTCCGTGGCACCGACGCCCCAACTGCCTGGTACGATTCCGCCAACGTCGAGCATATGGGCGTGCAGATAACAGAATCCAATGCAATGTTCGCCGAGAAATATCGGCGCGACGGCCTGGAAGTCGTTCGCGTGCATCGCGCCGGTGGAATGCGGATCGTTGCCGATGAACACGTCTCCCTCGGCAAGCTGGTCGCCGCCGAATTCTGTCCGCACCATGTGCACGGCTTTGCATGCGGCGCCGGAATAGGCGGGGCTGCGGGGAGTGTCGAGCAACTCACCTTTCGCGTTGAAGATCATCACGGTGTAGTCCTCCGCCTCGGTGATCACCGGCGAGCCGGAGATGCGGACCAGTAGCGAGGACATTTCCGTCGTGATCTGGCGGATCGCGAGACGCACGACTTCTTCGGTGATGAGGTCGGCGGCTAGATTAACTGCCATGGACATTCTCCCGTTCGGCAGCATGGCGATGCGAGAGAACCAGCCCAGTTCCCGGGATCCGAATGATGAGGTTGCCGCTCTCGTCTGCAAGGGCGGTGCAGCCGGCGGGGATTACGATCGTCGTATCGGCCGACTCGACGATGAGCGGTCCGGCGAGAGAGCTGCCCGGAGAGATCCCTGCGCGATCGCGAACGGGCCAATCGGAGGATGCCATGTCGAATGGCCAGAACACTTTTCGCACCCCGGTTGGCCTGATCGATTCCGCGGCAGTTGGGCTCGGGCGCATCTCCACAGCGGACGGCGCAATGGCGGTTATGCGCAGATTGACGATTTCCGGCTCGGCGTCCGCCCAGAAAGCGGCCGCGCCAAATGCTCGAGCGTACTCGATCCGAAAGTTGGCACGCAACGCCGACGCGAAGATCTGCTCTATCGGTCCCTCGGGCAATGGGACGGAAAGCTCGGACGTCTGGCCGACAAATCGCATGTCTGCCGTGCGCTCCAAACGGATCGAGCTTTCAGACAGGCCGGCGTCGCGAACATTTCCCATGACTTTGGTCTGCAGGGCGTCCAGGGCCTCGGCGATCACTCGAGGATCACCGCTCAGACGCCATGGGCAACTCTGGAGCGCGGTGCGTCGGTAATCGCTGAGCAATGCCCCTAAAGCGGAAAAGACGGCGCAATTCTGCGGCACGATCATTTCGGGTACCGCAGCGAGGGCGCACACCGCCGCAAGAAACAGGCCGCCGGCCCCACCATAGCAAAGCAGCGAGAACTCGCGCGGATCGTAGCCCTTCTCGATCGACATGCGCCGCACGTTGTTCGCCATGTCGGCGAGAGCCAAGCGGTACATGCTGGCGGCTGTCTGGAGCGCGTCGGGTAATCCGAGCGGTTCCATGAGCTTTGAGGAGACTGCGCGGCGCGCCGCCTCCGGATCGAGTTTCTGCGAGCCGCCCAAGAAGTGGTCGGGGTCGAGCAGCCCGAGAACGACGCACGCGTCAGTCAGAGTCGGCTCGTCTCCGCCGCGGGCGAAACACGCGGGGCCTGGGTTGCTGCCCGCGCTCCGCGGCCCGACTCGGATAATTCCGCGTGTGTCCACCCAACCGATGCTGCCTCCTCCGGTGCCGATCGCCGACACGTCCATCATGCTGAGGCCGGTCAGATAGCCCGGACTCGGATGTCCGGCCGCCGGGACAGACGTGCGATGGCGCAGGGTCAGGCGGCCGTCTCGAATGACGCCCGTGTCAAAGCTGGTCCCCCCGACGTCGGCGGTGATGATGTTGCGCCGGCCAACACTGATCCCGAACTTCATGGCCCCTACGTAACCTGCCACCGGCCCGGAATTGATCAGCGTCACCGGCGCTCTGCGGACTTCATCCGGCGTCGAAACCCCACCCGCCGCGTGGACCAGGCGCAGTGCGCCCGAAAAGCCGTTGCCGCGAAGGTACTCCTCGAGTCCGTCGAGATACTTCCGTACCCCCGGCGCGAGGAAAGCGTCGATAACCGTAGTGTTGGTGCGTTCGTATTCTCGAATCCCCGGAAACACTTCGCTTGAGAGCGACACGGCCACGTTGGGGTAGAGACGCCGAATGACTCGCGCAGCGAGTTGCTCGTGCAGCGGGTTGACGAACGACCACAGGAAGGAAATGGCGAACACCTCGACGGCCCCCTCTTCGACCATCGCGCGCACCACATCTTCGACCGCCGCCTCGGCAATCGGCACGACGATCCTGCCGTTCCTGTCGACGCGTTCCCGGATCTCCGCGATCCGCTCGCGCGGCACGATCTGTGGCAGTGCCCTCAACTGAGACAGGTCGATTTCGCCCCAGCGATGCACCCGCGCGGTATAAAGAGTGTCGCCGAACCCTTGAGTCGTCAGCAGGCCGACTTTGGGGCCGCGCAGCTCAGCCAGAACATTCGTCGCCACCGTCGTGCCGTTGATGATGAGGCGGCACCGCGTGAGGAACTCCTGCCTCGAGAGGTCGAGCGTCCGCGACACCGAGTCGACAGCCGCACGCACGCAGCGCCCGTAATCGTCATGGGTGGAGAGCACCTTAGCGGTCGTCACCCTCCCGTCTTCGTCCATCACGACCGCGTCCAAGAAGGTGCCGCCGACGTCCATGGCGAATACATATTGGCTCACTAAACGAATCTCCCAGGTACTACGTCATGACGCATCGGCGAGAGGGAGGGGCGCGAACAACGACTGTCGCCACAGCACTTCTTTCACTGCGTGCGATTGACCTTTACGCAGTATCACCGACGCACGCTCTCGCGTGGGCTGAATGTTCTGGAGGAGATTTGGCAGATTGATTGAGCGCCATATTCCCTGCCCCGTCTTTCTGACTTCCGCCGGCCGCAGATCTTTGAAGTGATGGAAATATGAAGTGGGCCGTTGGAATACGGTTCTCTGGAGTACCGAGAATCGCTCGACGTACCAATGCTCCACGTCATTTTGCTCCGCATCGAGGTACACGCTGAAGTCAAAGTAGTCTGCAGCCGCGGCGGCGCTATCCCGCGACGAGCCCTGCAAGACATTGAGCCCTTCGAGAATCAGGACTTGTGGCTGGTTTATTGTTTGAAACTGTCCTGGGACAATGTCGTACAACTCATGGGAGTAGACGGGCAGCCGAAGCTCCGACTTCCCTTCTTTCAGCTCTGCCAGAAACACGAGCATTCTTTCGATATCGTAGCTTTCCGGAAAACCCTTCCGCTGCATCAGCTTTCGTTTTTCAAGAATTTTGGTTGGCCACAAGAAGCCGTCTGTCGCGACCAATTCTACCGTTCGGCCTGCCTGCGCCAGCAAGGTGCGAAGTACCCTGGCGAAGGTGCTCTTTCCAACAGCCACGCTGCCGGCCACTGCAATCACGAAAGGACGAACTTTATTCGCCTCCATTTGATTATCAAGGAGTCGGCAAAGAGGTCCAATGACCTCCTCGACCTCCGCAATAGGCATTGGCTCATTGACGCCCTTGAGCAAAGTCAGCGCAGCTGGATCGACCCGATAGCTTCCCGTGCCGAAGCGCGCCCACTGTTTTCGAGTGAATGAATCGTAGAAGTATCGCGACGCGTCATGTCTCATTGGATCAGATTCCCTGCCCCAATCCCGCCGCTTGTCCCGCTCGAGCCGCGTACCGGCTATTCAGTGAACTCGTCTCGAGACTACTGTAGATTCTCATAATAGCGAGAAGCCTCCCGTGAGCCCTGTCGCTTCTCTACGCGCTTCCCTTGATCAACGGAAGGACGTAGTCGCGTTTACCCGTCGCCGCGAACAAGGCATTTGCGACCGCGGGTCCTAGCGGCGCCACGCCCGGCTCTCCGACGCCCGTGGGAGCCTCGGTCGAAGGCACGATGTGCACCTCGACCTTCGGCATCTCGTTCATGCGCAGCACCCGATAGCTGTTGAAATTGTCTTGTTCCACGCGGCCGTCTTTCAATGTGATGGCCCCGTAGAGGGCCGCACCGAGACCGAATCCGATGCCGCCCTCCATCTGGGCGGTGATGACATCCGGATTGATGGGTGTTCCACAATCAACGGCGCATACCACGCGGTCGACTCGGAATCCTCCCGATGGATCGACGGTGACTTCCGCCACTTGTGCGACGAACGTCTTGAAAGCCTCGGCGACGGCAATCCCGCGCCCCCTGCTTTGGGGAAGCGGGCCGTCGGCCCACCCGGCCTTCTCGGCCGCCAGTTCAAGGACGCCTCGCATGCGGTGATGATGCTCGAGGAGCTCGCGTCGATACGTGAATGGGTCCTTGCCCGCAGCGTGCGCCACCTCGTCGAGGAATGACTCGACGGCGAAGGTGGTGTGCGAGCTGCCGACCACGCGCCACCACAACACCGGGATGCCGACCTGGGTCGTCGACAGCTCGACGTCGATGTTGGGAATGGAGTAGGCGATATTGGCGGCTCCTTCCACCGAGGTCCCATCGATGCCGCCCTTGACCAGCGCCGCCGCAAACGGTGTGCCCGCGATGATGGACTGACCGACCACGACGTGCCGCCATGCCGTAAGCGCACCCTTTGCATCGAGCCCCGCCTCGAGCTTGTGAAAGTACATCGGTCGATATAATCCGCCCTGAACGTCGTCCTCGCGTGTCCATTGCAGCTTGATGGGTGTGCCGTCCGCGCCATAGGCCTTGGCGATCGATACAGCCTCGACGATGTAGTCCGAGCCCGGGTTCGCGCGGCGGCCGAAGCTGCCCCCGGCATACAACGTATGAATGCTCACCTGCTGCGCCTCGAGGCCCGCCGCGTGCGCCGCATTCGCCTGATCGACGGTTTGGAACTGATCCCCCGCCCAGATCTCGCAGCTGGTCGGCGTGAGCTTGACGACCGCATCGAGCGACTCCATAGGCGCATGCGCGAGGTATGGAAACTCGAAGCTCGCCGACAAGGTACGCGAGGCAGCGCGAATGGCCGTGGCGGCATCGCCCTCCCTGCGAGCCGAGAGCGCCGGCTGGTCGGCGAGATGCCGATACTCGCTCATCAAGTCCGCCGAGCTGCGTTTCTCGGCCTGAGAGTCGTCCCATTCGATCGTGAGCGCGTCGCGCCCCCTCTTGGCGGCCCAGAAGCCCTTGGCGATGACCGCGACACCGCGTGGGACTTGTACGACCTTGACGACGCCGGTCACCGCGGCCGCCGCTGTTGCATCGAACGATTTCACCGTGGCACCGAAAAAGGGCGGCCTCTTGAGCAACGCCACCAGCATGCCGGGCATGTCCACATCGAGGGTGAATTGCGCCGTTCCGTCGCACTTGGCGGGGACGTCGACGCGCGCGACGCGGTGACCGATGAGCTTGTAGTTCTTCGGGTCCTTGAGCTCAACTGTGTTCGGGACGGGCAGCGCCGCCGCCGCCTTGACGAGCGAGCCGAAGGTCGCACGGCGCTTCTTGGCTGCGTCATAAACGATGCCGTTGTCGACGGTCAATTCGTGCACCGGCACCTGCCACTGCTTGGCGGCCGCGGTGAGGAGCATCGCACGAGCCGTGGCGCCCGCCTCGCGCAACTGCATCCAGGAATTGGCCATGGCGGAGCTCCCGCCGGTACCCTGCAGGTTCCCCAGCACGGAATTCGCGTAGAGTTTCACATCGGCCGGAGCGCTTTGGACGCGCACCGTGGTCCAATCGGCATCGAGCTCCTCCGCCACGATGGTGGCGATGCCGGTGTAGGCGCCCTGGCCCATCTCGAGATGCTTGGCGATGACCGTCACGCTGTCATCAGCACCGATCCGCAGAAATGCGTTCGGCGCGAAGAGGGGCTCGGTTGCCGGATTCGGGGATAGGCTGCGCGCCGCCGCGCGGCGCGTCGAGCCACCCCACTGGAAGCCGATGGTGAGGGCGGCAAGGACCGCTGACCCCGTGCCCTTGAGGAAAGTGCGCCGCGTGGCGCGAAGTGTCCCGGCGCTCACGCGTCCCCCTTGGCCGATTGCGAAGCCTGGTGAATGGCGGCTCGAATGCGCGAGTACGTCGCGCACCGGCAGATGTTACCGCTCATCGCGCTGTTGATCTCAGCGTCGCTCGGCGCTGGATTGTTCTCCAGCAGCGCAGCCGCCGACATGATCTGGCCCGATTGGCAGAATCCGCATTGCGGGACCTGCAGCTCGATCCATGCGGCCTGCACCGCCTTGCCCGCCGCGCTCTGCAACCCCTCGATCGTGGTGATCTTTCGACCGGCAACCGACGCGAGCGGGGTCACGCACGATCGAATCGGCTGGCCGTCGAGGTGCACGGTGCAAGCACCGCACATCGCAATACCGCACCCGAACTTCGTGCCGGTCAGGCGCGCCTTCTCGCGAATGGCCCATAGAAGCGGCATATCAGGCTCGGCATCGAGGGTGGTGGTCTTCTCATTGAGCAAAAATGTCGTCGGCATCGGAAACTCCGCAGGGTAGCTCCTGCGATTCTACCGCAGCCCGCGCAGATCCGGCGCCAGACACACTTGCGAGCGTTAGAATGTCGGTAATCCCGCGCAGAACATGCGGCGCGCAAGGCATCTAGATTCATGAGAATTCCCGCTTTCGTAGCCGCACTGCTCTCGGTGGTCGCGATTCCCACACAGGCCGCCGACCATGGCGTACATCTCGTGCGCACCTCAATTCCCATGCCGGATGGCGTGCAATTGGCGGCGACGCTGTATATGCCTGCGGACCTCAAGCCGGGGCAGCGTGTCCCGGTGCTGCTAGAGTATTTGCCTTATCGCAAAGACGATGACGACGCGGTGAGCGACTACGGCCATCATGCGTACTTCGCGCGCCATGGCTACGTGGGTGCCAGGGTGGACATTCGAGGCTTTGGCAACAGCGGGGGTGTACAACCGCCGCGCGAGTATTCAGCGCAGGAGCAGCAAGACGGCGAATCGGTCATCGCGTGGCTCGCTCGGCAGCGCTGGTCGAACGGCAAGGTGGGCATGCTTGGCATTTCCTGGGGAGGCTTCAACTCGATCCAGATGGCCATGCGCCGACCACCGGCGTTGAAGGCGATCCTCGCCGTAGCCGCTACCGAGGCGCTCTTCACAGAGGACGTTCATTACATGGACGGGATCATGCACGTCGATGAATTTGAGGTATCCATGGACCTCGATCAGGGCCGGAGCGGTGCGCCCCTTTTTCCAATCGATGAGGACACTCTCGCGAAGCGCATGGACTCGCCCCCCTGGTCTCTCGATTACTTTCGACATCAGCGAGACGGCGCCTTTTGGCGCGCCCCCGTTCGGCGTTTGGAGGATATTCAAATACCGTGCTTCCTGATCGGAGGACTGCAGGACGGCTACCGAAACAGCATCGTGCGCATGCTCGAGCGGGTGCCGGCGCCCGTGCACGCCTGGGTCGGACCTTGGAATCACGATTTCCCGAACGAAAGCATCTACGGCCCGCGGTTCGAGTGGCGAGACCGTGCGGTGCGCTGGTTCGATCATTGGCTAAAAGGCATCGACAATGGCGTCGAGCGCGACCCGCGGGTGCTGTTCTATCAACAGCATGGGCATCCCCCGGGCGCCGAGCCGCAGGATGTTCCGGGCGAGTGGCGCGCCGAGTCTTGGCCGCCGGCGGGACTCAAGTCGGTCGCGTGGTATCTCGCGCCGAATCACCAGCTCGCACCGGCCCCGGCGGATGCCGCAACCGATCACCTGCGCTACGTCCCCTCCGCCGGCGTGGAGGCCGGCTTCTGGTGGGGTGAGTTGTTGGGCGATCAGAGAGCTGTCGATGCCTATGGTTTAACCTATGACAGTGCGCCGCTCGAAGAGGACGTAGCCATGCTGGGGCGCGCGCACGTGCGCTTGCTCGCTTCCGCAGATGCTCCTCTCGCCGACTGGTTCGTGCGTCTGGAGGATGTCGCGGAGGACGGGCGCGTGACGGCCATCACCGGTGCCGGCCTGAATGGCGCCCAGCGTCAGTCGACTGATCGCCCGGAGCGGTTAGTGCCCGGTACCGAGTACACGCTGGACATCGACCTCTACTTAAGCTCCTGGGTCTGGCCGCAAGGTCACCGCATTCGTGTCGCCGTCTCGAATGCTCAATGGCCGATGCTCTGGCCGACGCCTTACCCCATGACCACGACTTTGCGACTCGGCGGCGCAACAGGATCCTCGATCGTGCTGCCAGTCGTACCCGTTCACGGCCGATCCCCGCCGCCCTTCACGCCACCCAAGCCGGTTGAGAAGCCGCCGGACATCACGACGACCGGCGACTACGCGTGGCCCGGAACGTGGAGTCTGGAGCGCGACGAGGCAACCGGACGCAGCACCGTCACCTGGCGTGGGACCTCGGCTCTCCACTTTCCGTGGGGTTCATTCGATCACCACGAGCAGCTCGTCTATCGTGTCGACGACGCCCACCCGGCGGACGCCGCCGTCGAGGGCGACGGAGAGAGCGTCGAGACACTGGCGGATCGCGTTCTCACCTATCGCGGACACCTTCGCTTCAGCAGCGATGCCACGACTTTTCACTACACCTACACACGCGAGCTGCTGCGCGACGGGTCAATCGTGCGTACACGTACTTGGCGCGAGGACATCCCGCGCGACCTGCAATGAAGGAGAGGGCCGATATTTTTCGTCCGGCCGCTCATTGACGCCTCATCACCCCAAGCTTCGCGGCATGCAACAACAATTGGGAGTACACGACGTGGAATTTCAACAACAACCGGAAGAATCCGCCGCGTAACCCTCTCGCGGGGTGGTCGCCACTTCTGGACGCTACCGCCGATCCGAACTGCAGCAACGTCTTTCCATCACTCAGCGGCACGACTCTAAACCAAGATCGCGTCCGCTCGTACCGATCGCACATGAGGAGCTGCGTTGCCGTGCGCGCTCCTGCGCGCCAAACGGCAAATGACCCGCCGGCACCATCCGCGAGCCGTCGAGCCTGGATGTCCGTCGACGGTGCGCCGGCGAGAAGAGCTAGGATGAGGCGCTCGATCCGGAATATCGGGGAAGTATAAAAGGCAAAGACAAATTCCTCCAATGAGACGACTCGATCCACGGCAAGCCCAAAGCAGTCGCCCTGTCCCCGCCACGACTCAGGACGCACGCCGCCTCGATGAGTCCTCAGCAATGAGTCTTCCGGCAGAGCACCTTGCGTTACGGAGAACATTGAGCCAGGCGCCTTTACCACTCTTTTGCGTGTTCCATCAAGAACACCGGAAGATCCGTCGTGTGATTGACCAGTGAAGACCTACTGTCGCGGGAAGTTTCTCGAATGTTCTGTACCTCAGTATATCCAACCCTTCGATATCGACCAGGCCGGAAAAAATCGGCATTTCCGTATCGGACGCGGGTTCATTGATGTATTTCCTCCTCGAGCCGACGAGCTGCTCGTGACGTTCAACGGCAAAAGCAATTACACCGGGACTTGCGACGCGACCTCCGGGGAACTGTATGTGGCCGACAGCAATCACATGTATGTCATCACGTTTGGTACGCCAACACCGCCCGCACCTCCCCCGCCGCCGATCAAGTAAGTCATGCGATTTGTTGGAGGGGGCCCGCAAGGGTCCCGCTCCAACAGCTGCGTCGCTAGTCCACAGCCACCGCTTCGGTACTCTTGCGGGCACCCTTGCGGAACAGCAAAACCAAGGGAATCGCCGCGACGGACAGCACCAACATCATCTGGAAATCATCGTTATAGGCGATCATGGCTGCTTGTTGTGTCACGGTCGCGTTCAATTCCGTCAAGGTACGGAGCGTCGGCAACGCGCCTGTGATCGCATGCATTGCGGGGTTGTAGTAGCTCACGTGGCCGGCGAGCGAGGCATGAGCGATCTGGGTATTACGGGTGACGAGTGTTACCACGATGGAGATACCGATGCTCGATCCCATGTTGCGCATAAGGCTGAAGACCGACGTGCCCTCATTGCGCAGCGCGGGCTTCAGTGTCGCAAACGTCAGCGAAGCCACGGGCAAGAACACCAAGCTGACGCCTACGCCCTGCGCAAAGCCCGACCACACAATGGTCGATACTCCCATCTGCAGGTCGAAGCCGGTCATCTGCCACGCAGCCAGGGCAGTGAGCGCGAATCCGGTGCCGACGATCAGCCGGGGATCGAATTTTCTCATGAGTCGAGGGATCACAAACAGCGCAATCACGGAGCCAATCCCGCGCGGCGCCGTTACCAGTCCAGTGGTTAACACCGGATAGCTCATGAGGTTCTCGAGCATCGTCGGCAGGAGCGCCAAGGTCGCGAACATGACCAAGCCGACGACGAAGAAGACTACGCTTCCGGCGATAAAGTTTTGGTCCTTGAAGAGCGCCGGGTTGATGAAGCGCTGCCCGGTCGTCGTCAGCATGTGCACGACGAACAGGTAGAACGCGGTCAGCGCGATCGCTGCTTCGATCCAGATCTCCGTCGAACCGAACCAATCTTTGATCTGGCCGCGATCGAGCAACAGCTGTAGAGCGCCCAGGCCGACGCTCAGTGAAGTGAAACCGAAGAAATCGAAGCGCGACTTGTGAGTCGCCGTCGCCGGCAGCGAGCTTGCCATCCCGATGAAGGCGAGGACACCGATCGGCACGTTGATGAAGAACACCCAGCGCCAGTTGTAGTTTTCCGTCAACCAGCCGCCGAGCGCTGGCCCCATGATCGGGCCAAGGCTCGTGGCCATGGCCCACAGTGACATTGCGCGCGGTTGACGCGCCACTGGGGTTATGTCGAGTAGAGCCGCCTGTGACAGCGGCACCAGCGCAGCGCCGCTCACGCCCTGCAGCAGGCGCGCCATCACAATCTGCGGCAGAGACTGTGAAAGCCCGCAAAGCATCGACGCGATAGTGAAACCTGCAACGGAGAAGAGAAATACCTGCTTGCGGCCGATCCGGCCCGCGAGCCAACCGCTCAGCGGAATCATGATGGCGGCGGCAATGATGTACGAAGTGAGCACCCAGGCCATCTGGTCCTGGGTCGCGGAGAACGAGCCCTGCATGCGCGGCAGCGCCACGTTGGCGATCGTGTTGTCGAGTGTCTGCATCATCGTCGCCGCGGTGAGCGAGAAGACAATCAGAGTGCGGCGCGGACCCGCGATCTCATCGGTAGCGGCGTGAGCGCCGTCGCTCACCGGAGTCCCGCGTTCGCCGCGAAGCGATCAGCCTTGGTGGTCACGCCCTGATTGCAGATGTCATCAGACAACGGCCTAAATGCCACGCGTTAATTTCCATCCGGGGTAGGCTCTTGCACGTTGCCATTAGGGACCGAGACCTCGATCGACGGCGGCAGGACGTCGTCGAATTGACCGCATCAACCACTATATATTGCGTGTTTTCGGCCAGCAAGTGGATAAGTGCCCCATAATTTGGGATAAAGCGTGCGATCTAGAGCAACTCGAGGGCACCGGTCGGCAAGTCAAGTCCAGTCACAATTTGCTGGGCGTATAAGACATCCGGGCGCAAGCCGCTAGCCGGCCACCGCTTTCTTGACCGCCAGTTGGTGCGTGCACTGGCGTCTTTGCCCGCGCATGCCGTATTTGCCCTAATACTGTGCCAACAGGGCGATCCGTTACACGAGCCGGGACATCGCTCCCTGATCCGTGCGCTGCCGCACAAAATCGCCCGTCGTAATACACACGCTATCGACATACACCGTTCTCGCAAACCGCCATTCTTTGCGACAGCTACAGAAGGCGTTGAAAGCATGGCCAAGCAGAATATTGACTTCTTTTACTTGAGGGCGAGCGCGCGGGGAAGCGAGCCGCGTAAGTACACCACTCTCGAGGGCGTGCTAGCTGCGATGAACGACCTTGTCCACCTTCAGCGTGGACGCGGGTTCGTGACGACCCGCGATACGGATGGTAAGCACACCAGCCGTCATCCGGACGGCAGAACGGCTCAGTTCTGGGCAGAGAACGAGCGAGGCGACATCGTTAGTTGAGGCAGGCGCCCCGACGAGCGCGCTGCGTTAACCCCCTAAGGGCCGCCACCTTGCCGCCTCTAGGGGCAAGTGAACGCCACACCGTTTCCAATGAATTGCAGGCAGTCCTCACCGTCGAAGGCTGGTCGGCATATGATCTTCCGATTCGCCCCATGATATTTACCGAGGGCGGCATGAAGAAGCTGGTTTTTCTGGGACTCGCGCCTTTTCCGGCGCTTCCGATCCATGCCGAGGTAAGGGCACACGCCCCTCAAGCGGCGAAGGATGGATTCTACTTTCCTGAGACGGTCAGTCAGACGGAAACCGATGAATATACGCGCTATGAATTATTGGCGCCGGAGACAGCCAGCTTCAAGATCTTCTATGAGGTAGCCGCAACGACCGCGGGGGCGAAGTTCTTCTACAACCCCATTCGCAAGGGTAGTTCCGCAAGCGATGAAGGCGTCTATGACGCGATGCTCGGGACGCCCCTGCACTTCGAGGTGGTGAGCGGCGCGGAAGCGCGCAACGACGCGTTGATGCCTGATGCAGATTTGGCAACCAACTACATCAAAGTCACGCTGGGGCGGCCCGTTCCGGAACATGGTCAGGGTCGCGTGCTAATCGTCAAGACCTACAAGGATGCGAAGAGCTACTACTTGGATGGGAAGACGCTCGTGTTCAATCGGCCACTGGGCGTCAAACGCAACAAAGTGGTGTTACCGGCCGGGTATGAGGTTGTGGAGTTGACGGTGCCATCGCAGATTCTGACGGAGAAAGATGGGCGGATTGCCATCAGCTTTCTCCACCCGGGAGAGGGCGAAGCTCCGCTGGTTCTCCGGGCAATCAAGGATGCACAGGTGGGAACGGCGGCACTGCCCAAGGTTTTGACGACGCAACGGAGTTGGGAGTCACCGTTTGTGGGAGAGACGGAGCAGGACCGACTGTCGGAACGCGCCCATCAGGACCGGGACATCGTGTACTTCTTGCAGCAACCCGAGACACACGCATTTAGCCTTTATCACGACTTCACCGAATCGCGAGTGGGTGTGAACGGCTACGCGAATGTGGTTCGCGAAGGCAGCGTTGCGAGTAACCTTTCGGCAAGCATTCTGGATACGGGGGAGCAATTGAAGGCGTTGGAAATGAGCGGCGCGGAAATGGCGGCATCAAAGATCAATGTGGGCGAAGCGGTAGCGCCCAAGGCCCGAGTGGTGCCGCGCTTCACACGGGCCAGACCTTACGCCTGCGTATTGCGGAAACGTACACGGCGCCGTTGAGCTACAAACTTGACAATGAGGAACTCGTGTTCGATCGCACCCTGGAGAGGCCGCGAAATGCGGTGGTGTTGCCGTCGGGGTGGTACTGCACGTTCAGCGCGGTGCCAGCGACGTTGAGCCCACTACCGGATGGGAGGGTGCGGCTGGACTACTGGGATGATCGGCCGGAGGCGCTGGACGTGCTGATCAGGGCGAGGCGGTGCGTACGCGAGGATGAGGTGCGGCAGTGATTCGATGATATTACCTTGGAATTTGTCGGGTAACCGAGACGGTCGCACCGAAACTCAGCAACGCCGCAGAGTGCTTGCCCGCGCCTCCGGCGACCAACACGAGTATGTCCTCTACACTCGGCACCATCGGAACCAGTGCATCGGAAGCCAACAAATTGAGCGCCGACGGCCAATCGCGCATGTGGTACATCCCGCCCAAGGCAAGTTCGTCGCGCCTGCGGGCCACCGCGCTGAACAAATACTCCCGCACTCGACGCCGGGACCATCCGGAGTCGGCAACGCTGGCAGCGTGCTCCGGCCCCAGCACTAACATCAATTCCTTTTGACCATGCCAGGCTATGAACCAGGTGTTGTTGCCCAACGCTCTCAGGACGTCGGCGGCAACATGTAGAATGCCTTCTGCGTCGCCGTGTTCGTGATCATTCACATTGTGGGGCGGCTCGCAGCCGAATACCGTGACAGCGTTGGTACCGTCGGGCAGCCCGCGGTCGGTGATGAACGAGCCCCAAGGGGATGCTTCTATGTTCTCCGCGATGCAGTAGGTGTACTTGCTCGGCGCGCCCTGCGTCGAGCGATCGGCGGAACCGGGCAAACCGCCGCCGATGTTCCACAAGATCAGTCGGATCGCTCGACCAATCACTGCGTTGGCCATCGAGCCAGGACCGAAGACACCCGCGCCCGCATTCATGCCAAGCTCCCGCGCGATCGGCCCATGCACAATCAATAGCGGCGCGACCGGGTGCGTGGTCGCCTGCAGCGAAGCAAGATTGAAGCGCGGTTCGAGCATTGCCTCCACCGCGGTGATCAACACCGGCATATACTGTGGCCTGCATCCGGCCATTACTGCGCTGATGGCGATTTGTTCAACGGTCGCCAGCCCCAGCCGCGGAGGGATGATGCCGACGAGATCGCCGGCGGAGCGCCCCGAACCGGTGACCATCTCCGCCACCGCAGCGGGCGTCGGCGCAATGATTGGAAATCCGTCGCTTAGCTGCCGCTCGAAGAACCAAAGTTGCAATTCAGCCGGATCAGCGGGAGCAAGTAGGCGATCAGCGCTCGCATGGCGTGCGTCTGCCGCACGCTGTTGCGGTATTTTTTTGAGCTGCCTAAGCACGTTGTCATGCAAGTTTGCGGCACGCTCGTGGAGCTGCGCATCCGACAAGCCACCCAGCGGATGTGTGAACTCCGCGATTCGTGCATCGGGCAATCCCAGCGTGCGACAGTCATGCAATGCCTTCGGATAAAAGGCGCTCGACGCCAACACGACGCCGGGAACGCCGCGGCGCTCCAACTCAACTAGGTCGTGGCAACTCCACGACGTGCAAGACCCTCAGTCGGCTGAGCCGGTAAATACTAAGTCCGCCGTGCGCGCGACTTGATCCAGCAGCTCGGCGCCGGCCCCAACCGCCGGGTTCTCTTTGCGAAAGTAAGTGATGTCGAACACCGACCCATCATCGCGCAGTCTTTCCGCCACCAAGGTCGCCAGGCGCTTAAAATTCGGCTTCGAGTTATCGAGAATTCCCAGCCGACGTCTCTGGAGCGGCATCATTACCGGATTGCACTGCAAGACGGCAAGCTTGTGGACTTGGCCTGTAGGATCGAGCACTTCGATGGTGGTCATGAGCTGCCTCACTGTCATATCAGGTGATTTCTGCAAAGTTGATCGCCCAAGTCAAAATTTACACTAAAACCCGTAAGAACTGTCACCCCCTAAGCGGGATGTACGAGCGGATCAGGCGATAACGCGCCGGAACGTCTGGTTGCTGTCGAACTTGGCGATTCGCCACTCCGCGTCGCCATCTCGCCGGCAGTCCATGCGCACATCCGCGACTGCGGCCGGCTCTGCGTGATTAGCTCCCGACGCCATTCCAGCGGTAGTGAAGAAGACGAGCGTGAAGGTGATCGACACATCGTTTGCACTTCGGAAACCTACGCGCAGATTGGAAATCGTATGGCGCTGCGTCGGTACGCCAGTGGGCTGCGCCGTCAGGGTCTGTAGGCGATCCTTATAGAACTTTTCGACAGCCGCGCGGCCTTCATGGGAAGTGCCTCGAACCGAGTAGATGCAATCCTCGGTTATGAGTTTGGAGATCCCCAGTCCATTGTGCACGTCCAACTCGTATGCCCAGTCATTGATCAGTTGTTGCACCTCCCCGACAGCCACCGCCTCTTCGATGCTCAACTTGGCCACGTTCTGCCCCCTTCACTATTTTGTTTTCGACAGCCTGCCGTCGCCCTCGCCGGGACCTGTGTCGATGACCTGGCATTTGATCAAAATGACTGAGTCTCTATCCAGGAAGTTCGCCTCATCATCGTGAAACTCCTTACCGATAACGGGATGGGCGAAGATGGCGTTGATCTGCTCAAGGGCCGATGCGTCTTTCATCACCCATTCGGTCACGCAATCGTATGGCCAATCGATGGGACCGAAGCCGCCGCCCGTATCCGTAGGAACTCCGCCTCCCCAGGTTTCGGTCTTGTAGTTGCGCTTGTATTCGATCAACAGATGCCCAATGTACTTTTGCGCCATGACTACGTGGCTGCGTTCATAGTGCTCCCTGAACTGCTCATGGCTAATACCCGGCTTGCGGCGAAGCAACCACATTACTTTAAACATTATCCACTACCTCTCGTTCAGGTTGGGCAGAAGACCCTCGGCGTACCGCATTGGACGCCATCCCCAGCCTCGAGTCTCGCAGGCATACTAATCCACTGCGCCACCCGTTTGAAGATCGGCGCGATGCTGCTGGTGCAGGAGCGCCGATGTAGCTGAATTCCGACAAGCGATCCCCGGCGATCGCCCTCGCTGATCCCACCGTATGCGGCTAGGCTCCGTGGCTGGCGACGGCATCCACATGCCAGATCCGAGGCGCCATCTTGCTGCCCGTGGCGTGAACCTCGTCAACGATCCGCTAACAGCCCGCCAAGCGGCATCCGCCGCCGTCGGCACACCGCCCGGAGAGACCATGCGGGTCATCGGCGCCATGACGAACGCGACGCCAAGACCGCAAACCAGGTTCACGAGGTCGGCCACGCCGCAAGTCGCAATGGAGCGACTACATGTGCAAAATCGATGGGGGTATAACCAAACGGCAGTCGCCCGAGGACATCGATAACCGTATCGTCATCTCGACTGCGCCTTGCCGACCTCTATAGCTGGAGCATCGCCGCCGTATTTGCCGTAAATCCTGCCGCCTCCCCGTCTTTATCGCGAGCCGCGCTACTGCCGACCTCTCGGTTGATAGCCTTCTCTGCCCTGGCCATGCCGCTGTACGCCGTTCAACTGCCGCTGAGCGTCTATCTTCCGTCCATACTGTCCCAGCAGTATGGGCTTTCATTGGCGACCCTCGGCCTGATATTTCTAGTCGAAAAGATCTGGGGAACGCTCGCCGATCCAATCGTCGGCGCGCTGAGCGACCACAGCCGCTCGCGCTTCGGGCGTCGACGGAGCTGGATTGTCGCCGGTGGCGCCGTTTTCGGAGTATCGGGGCTGCTCTTGTTCTTTCCACGCTCTGCCGCGATCAGCCCCGTGTATCTAAGCGCAGTCCTTTTCTTCTTCTATCTCGGTTGGTCGATGATCCAGATCCCTTTCTTTGCGTGGTCGGGCGAATTGTCACGCGACTACCATGAGCGAACCCGCGTCGCGACATATCAGACCGTCGCTGGATCCACGGCGCTTTTGCTCATCTTGATATTACCGACGATTCTTGACCAAGTTCGCCCCGGTGACGCGGCGCTCAAGTTGAACGCCATGGGCGCTCTGATTCTGTCCACCCTCGCTATCGGACTAGTGCTGACGGTGTCAGCTTTCTCCGATCCACCACCCACGAAACTGATGAATGCTCGTCCTTCGCTTGGCGAGTCAGTGAAGTTAGTCCTAAGCAACAAACTATTGATGCGAGTACTGGCTTCGGACTTCGCGGTAACGCTTGGCCAAAGCATCCGAGCCGCTCTATTCGTCTTTTTCGTCGCCGTCTATATGAATCTTCCCACCTGGGCCGCCGGACTCTTTCTCCTACAGTTTGTCTTTGGTATCGTGGCAGGGCCCGTTTGGATGAAGATCGGCTTTAGATTCGGAAAGCATCGCGCCGCGATCTGCGGCGAGCTGCTCCAAGTGATGATCAACCTGGGCTTGCTATTCGTCGTACGGGGTCGTCTGCCCCTGTTGATCGCGCTCACCACCGTGCAGGGGATGGCGCAAGGATCGGGGAATCTGATGCTCCGGTCCATGGTGGCGGATGTTGCGGATTGGCATCGCCTACAAACGGGTGACGATCGCACGGGCCTATTCTTTTCGGTATTCAGCATTTCGATGAAGGCGGCCATGGCGACTGCTGTCGGCGTCGCACTCCCTTTAGTGGCCTTGCTTGGATTCGATCCCAAAGGCCTCCACAATTCGCCGCGGGCACTTCAGGGACTTCTGTTCGTCTTTGCACTCGGCCCCGCCATCGCTCACCTGATCTCGGCCGCCCTGATAGGTGGCTTCCCGCTCGACGCGAGCGCCCACGCCGCAATTAGGCGAGAGTTGGATGAGCGCGACGCGGCGATCGCCGGCGCTCCACACGAAGTCTAAGTCTTCGCGACGCCCCCGCCCCGTATTAATCCATCTCCTCATGAAACTGATCTCGATCTGCCCCGCAACTGGGACATATCCAGTCGAGTGGCAGATCCTCGAAGCGAGTGGCGGGGGCGATCCCCGCTTCGGGATCGCCCGAGTCCTCATCATAAATGTGCCCGCAGAAATAGCAGCGAAAACGGCGCACGATCAGACCTGCCAGCGTAAGTGCAGTTCCGTCAATGCATTGACGGAGCCAGATCGCCCGGCGGTTGCGGTTCCCGGAACGAGCTCGAATTCGGGGATTCGCGTCAGCCACTCCTGGATGAAGATCCCAAGCTCGATACGCGCCAGATAGGCGCCTAGACAGGCATGTGTGCCGCGGCCGAAACTGATGTGATGCGCGCGGCCACGGTCAAGGCGTATCTTCTCGGGATCGGGAAAACGGTCCGGATCGAGGTTGTGCAGCGGACTTGATAGCAACACGTGATCTCCCGCTCGGACCGTCACCCCCCCTATGTCGAAATCCGTCACCGCGACCCTCCCTAAGCTTGTCACCGCAAAACGCCGCAGGAACTCCTCCACTGCGGTCGGTATCAATGCGACATCTGCCCGCAATTGCTCGCGGATCTCCGGGTGTTTTGCTAAATAGGCGGCAATGAACCCCATCATTGCTGCCACTGTATCGAGGCCAGCCACCAACAGCAGTGTGCAGATCGAAACAATTTCGTCATGCCGCAGCGGGCGCTTCCCGATTCGCGCGCGTGCCATTGTCGAAATCACGTCGTCGCCGGCGCCGGCATGCCGTTCACTGACCCGCGACTCGATGTAACTGACCAGCGCCTGCATCGCCCGGCCCTTGGCTTCATTGTCGGGATTACGTGCAATCTGCTCAGACTGGCCCAGCAGATAGGTCCTGTCCTCGAGCGGCAGCGCCATGATTTTCAGAAACACGACAATCGGCAGTTGATGGCTAATGGCACCGACGAACTCGCATCCGCCTTGAGGAGCAATCGCATCGATCAACTGACACGCCAATGTTCGAATCGAAGGTTCCAACACATCGATCTGCCGCGGCGAGAAGAACGAGAGTACCGTCCGACGATACTCCTCCACATCGGGCGGATCGGCTTCAGTCGGCAACAGCCGCATGCCGCCACGCACAGGAAGCGCGGTGCCATCGCGATTCGAAAGCCGTACCACGTCGCGGTAGAGAGCGGCGATGTCCTCCGCGCGCGTCGGAACCCAATGACCGCCATTGCGAGGCGACCAAACCATCGGTCCCTTGCCGAGGAAGCGGCGCCATGCCAACTGCACATCGTCGCCCGAACCGGGGAGATCATAGAAATCGAGATCGACGATCAATTCGGGGGGAACATTCGGTGGCGCGACGCCGCCGGCACTAGCGCAACGGTACGGTAAATCATTCGGCATTGATTCTGATTACCCTCCCCGCAAGCGCGGCTTCAAGCGATACCCGGGGCAAGCAGGCGGCACTTACCTGTCTGCCTCATCTGTTTACTTCTTCGAACCGTACATGGTGGCTCAAGTCACCGATCAGCTCGAGGTCCTCGCGTCGTTCGATGAGTCGCCATTGTTCATCGACTTTCTCATATTTGTCGTACAGCGTCGCGGCGGCGATTGCTTGCAGCGGCAAATCTTTGGTTGCTTGGAAGCAGACCACGTTCCATTCACTCTTGGCGCGGTCAATACCGTCATCGTCAATGATAATCGTTCCGACAATGCGTCTTGTCTTCGGCGTGCCGCTGTCCGGATAGATGCGGATGACACGCTGAGACCATTCAAGGTAGCGGCCCACACCATCGCGACGAACATCGATCACGAGGCCTCCAGGCATATAGAGCACACAATGCTTGTACAGCTCCGCGATCTGATCGAACTCTCCTCGGTCGGCGCACTGCGAGTACCGGGTTATCAGCTTTTCAAGCTGGTAATAATCTTCGAACTTCACGCCCCCTCCTCCTCAATCGACCGCAAACACTCTACTGCGAACCATGAATCTTTCAACGTCGGCAAACAGTTTTCGGTACCACCAAAAGGCCACGCCAGCAGTCGCAGCGTCTTCGGGCGTCCCGTGAGATCAATAATTTATGGGTACGGAACTCTCAATGTCACCTTAGGTCAAGAGGACGAGCACATTACATGCTAGCGTTTGAAATAATGGAAGCGGTTCGTCGGACAATTACCGTATTGGCGCTCATCTGGATCGCATCGTGATGCAATCGGCCGAGGACGAGCGGCAGATCATCGCACTGATCAATCGCTATGCCACAAGTTTGGATACCGCCGATTGGGCGGTGCTGCGAAGCTGCTGGGCCGACGACGTCGACGTCGACTACGGCACGGGCCAGACGTGGTCATCAGCCGACACGCTTACTGCGTTCATGGAGCATTTTCATACCGGACTAACGACGATGCACATGAATACCAATTTCGTCATCTCTGACGCCGGCGATGGCTGTGCGCGGGGGCGGACTTATTTTAGAGCCCTGTTGCTACGTTCCGACGGCTCGCTCTTCCTCCGCGCCACCGGTTGGTACGACGATTGTTTTGTCAAAATGGGATCGGAATGGAAGATCACCAAGCGTCATGTCCGAATGATCGCCAGCGAACAGGGTAAATGAAATGGATCTCTTACTGGCCGGCAAACGCGCCCTGATCTCGGGCAGCAGCTCCGGTATTGGCGCCGAGTGCGCGCGCGTTCTCGCCGCCGAGGGTGTCTCGGTCGTTGTCCATGGCCGCAATCGCGAGCGCGCCGAGGCGACGGCTCGGGCGATAACCAGTGCCGGCGGCAAGGCCGCGGTTACCGTGGGTGACCTCGAGTTAGACGAGGATGCCAACATCGTCGCTGCCGAAGCGCTCAAGGCCTTTGGTGGGATCGATATTTTAGTCAACAATGCCGGCCTTCTGATTCGACCGGAGAATCCGGACTGGACAACAGTGCCTGCCTCGGACTGGTTACGTAGCTTCAACATCAACGTCGTCGCGGCGGTCCGCCTGTCGCAGAAACTCGCGCCGCCGATGGTCGAGCGGGGCTGGGGCCGAATCATCAATTTCTCTTCGGTTGCAGGCTATCAGTCGCTTGGCCAGTTGCTCGAGTACGGGCCTGCCAAAGCAGGCGTTCACAACTTCACGATCAATTTGTCGCATATGATTTCCTCCAAGGGCGTGACGGTGAATACCATCGCGCCGGGCACCATCATGACCCCCGGGATCACGCACTTTATGGATTCCATGGCTGGACAGCCGGGCTGGGGCGCGACTCGCGAGGAAAACGAGAGCATTTACGCCGAAAAGCTCTACCCGCAGCCGGTGCCTCGGCTCGGCAAGACGTCGGAAATTGCCGCCGCGGTCGCTTGGCTTGCGAGCCCATTGTCGAACTACACGACGGGCGCGATGCTGCGCATCGACGGCGGCATCAGCAAGGCGCTATGACCGTCACCGAGGCCGTTGCGACGAGCAAATTGACGTTGCTTCGCAGATGCGAAGTTGAATTATGCTGCTAACGCCGCCCACTTACGAGTCATCGTCGTGAAAGACACACAATTAGCAATCTTTCGCGCTGCCGAAGGGATACCGCTCGATGAATATAAATCGATGGAGGGCGTCTATTCTCCGGAGGTGCTTGCGGGACTCAACAAACTGTATGAGGCGGGCGTGTCTGACGGGTATTCGTCTAGGGTTCTATTTGAGTCCGCTGATACGAACGGCTTCAGTTTGATATACGCGTGGTTCAAGGGGAACTTTCCCTTGACCGCCCATTTGCACAATGCGGATTGCCTTTATTTTGTGATCGGCGGCGAATTGACGTTGGGTAAAGGCGTCGGCAGCGAAATCGTGCGAGTCGGTGACGGTTTTTTCGTGCCGGCGGGACATATGTACGGTTATACGGCGGGTCCCGAGGGCGTCGAGATATTGGAATTTCGCAGCGTCAGCAAATTCAATATCGAGTACAAAAGCCAACCGCCATCCGCGTGGGCTGCATTAGCCGCCATCATCGCGGCGAATCGATGTCGATGGAAAACGGAGGCACCACCCGAGCGCCGCGCGCCGCGGCAATCGACGCCGACGCTTTTGGCTGGGCGACAAAAGCCGAAGGATTGCTGACGCCTCGAGAACCCGGATGCATTTGGATCCGGACCCCGCTAGCATCCGGAATTGCCGCGTGTGCGAGCCGTCTGGCTTGCCTCAGGATTGAATTTTTCGAATGTGGCCCCACGCGGGTGGATACGCCTGCGTTCAGTCCAGGCGCAATACTATGGTGTTAGAGGATTCGACATATGAGCAAGATCACTTATAAAGTTGTCAAGCACGACGGCGGCTGGGCCTACGAGGCGAATGGTACATACTCCGAGCCGTTCCCCACCCGCGACGCTGCTCGCAAGGCTGCGAGACTTGCGGCGAGTGAACAGGCCGCGCCGGGCGGGACGACGCGGATTTCCTACGAAGACGAGAAAGGACACTGGCACAACGAGGCGGACAGCAGCACCGATCGTCCCAAAACCACAGTTGAAGGATGACGAAATCCAGTTGAAAAGCGCGCATTGGCGCGCTTTTTCCCAAGCGGTTATGCGAAGTTCATGCGTAACTGATGGATTTTATATACATATCCTTCATTCATGATGCGACGGGTTCGCCGCGGTAAAAAGACGCCTCGCGCCCATTGTGCCCATAAGAGTATAGCGAGTGAGAGTGGGGACAATGCGCGACGCCATCGATACGCCGATCGATAATATAGAAGTCGCGGTCGATATTAACTCTCCCTCCAAACCGAGCAAGAGCTTCGAATGGACCACCTAGCATCTCTTCCCCACTGCCCAGCAGTGTAAAGTCAGCAATCCGCGGGAAGTATCAGCGAGACGCCTACGAATCTTTTCCATCCCCACCAGGAGTCTATGAGCAATCCCAATCCCGCGTCTCTCGACCCTATTTCGGTTAGATCCTACGCTGCCGAGCCTTAGCGACGTCGGGCCAACTTATCGAGCGCCGGCGTTAAGCAAAACTTAAGTGCGGTTTAGAACCTCGAAATCCGCGTGCCTCGGCTGCCTGGCATTCTCTGCCATAGCCAACAAGGTGCTGAAAACAGGAGGACCCCCCCGATGCTCAGTGGCCACCGCAATATTCACGTCGTCGTTACAATTGCACTAGTCGCTGTTCTGATGGTGTTGCCCATCGGGCCGGTGAAGGCGGCAAGCCTTCCCGCTCGAGCAACGTCTGTGACCGTGCGATTCCACAGCGGCGACCTCGGCACGCCGCAAGGAGTTGCCGGTTTGTACCGTCGTATACGGGCGGCAGCTGAAGCCGTCTGCGGCCAGCCTGACGACACACTATTACTGTATAGGCTGATCTGGAACCAGTGTGTCGATCAGGCAATCGCAGGAGCGGTAGCCAGCGCGCATAGCGAGAGCTTAAGTGCCTATAGGGGCCGGCAGATCCGCGGGCGGAAGCGGCCGGTGCTGGAAGCGCCCGAGTTTCTCGCGGTGCGCAAGCCCGTTGCTCCGTGAGATTGCGCGGGTTAGTGGCGTCAGCCCGTCCCTAAACGGCGGGCTTCGGCGGCAGCGCATCCATCAGCGGCTTGATTAGATCGAGCGGCAACGGAAACACGATGGTCGACGACTTGCCATTACTCGACATGTCGGCGAGGGTCTGCAAGTAGCGCAACTGCAGCGCCTGCGGCTGCTGGGACAGCATTGCCGCTGCATCGCGCAACTTCTCGGCAGCTTGCAGCTCGCCGTCGGCATGGATGACCTTGGCGCGGCGCTCGCGCTCGGCCTCCGCTTGACGTGCGATCGCCCGCACCATGGTGTCATTGAGGTCCACATCCTTGATCTCGACATTGGCAACCTTGATGCCCCACGCATCAGTAGCCTCATCGAGGATCGTCTGCAGCGTGCGGTTGATCGACTCGCGCTGCGACAGGATCTCGTCCAGCTCGTGCTGCCCGAGCACCGAGCGCAGCCGGGTCTGTGCCAGCTGACTCGTCGCCTGCAGGAAATTCACCACCTGGAGCACAGATTTGTCCGGCTGCACCACCCGGAAATACACGACCGCATTGACCCGCACTGACACGTTGTCGCGCGAGATCACGTCCTGCGGCGGTACGTCCATCACGGTGATCCGCAGGTCCACACGCACCATCCGCTGCACCACGGGAATCAGCAGCACGAGCCCCGGTCCCTTAGTGCCGGTGTAACGGCCCACAGTGAGCACGACGCCGCGCTGATATTCCGGCAACACCTGCACGGATGCGAACAGCAGTAGCACCCCGACGACCACCAGCACACCGATGAATGTCAACATGACTACACTCCCCATTATCCCTTCAAGTCACCAAGTTCGATCGGCGCAACCCAAAGTACTAGTCCCTGCCGCTGCGTGATGCGGACTCGCGCGCCGGCCGGCAGTGCGCACTCACTTCGCACGCGCCAGCGCTCGCCGCGCACGCTCGCCCAGCCCTCGCTGCCGGCTGCGACCGGCTCCAAGAGCTCTACCCGCTCGTTGAGCAGCGCCTCATCACCGCTGAATTGACGCGAGCGTCGCGCACGGAACAACGCTCGCACGATTAAGGCCAGCGCTCCCACGGCGCACACGGTGATGGCGGCGATGATGCCTAAATTGACGCCGTAACCGGGCACGCCGCTCTTCATCAGCATCACAGAGCCCACGACGAATGCGATCACGCCGCCGATACCGAGCGCGCCGACCGTCGGCAAGACCGCTTCGGCGGCCAGCAGGCCGATGCCGAGCGCCATCAGCGCTAGCCCCGCGTAGCTCACGGGCAGCAACTGCAGCGCGTACAGGCCGACCAACAGGCAGATGCCGCCCGCGATCCCCGGCAGGAATACGCCCGGATGAGTCGCCTCCAGAAATAGTCCCATGACGCCGACCAGCAAAAGCATATAGGCGATGGCGGGGTTAGTGATGATGGCGAGGAACTCCGAACGCGCGCTCGGGGGGTAATCGCGTAGTGACGCGCCCTCGAGCTGCAAGGTGATCGTGCGATCGCCCACCTGGACCTTGCGGCCGCTCGCTTTCGCCAGCAATTCCGAGGAGCTGGTTGCGACAAAATCGATCACATGCTGCTGTAGCGCTTCGCTCGCGGTAAGCGTCGCGGCGCCGCGGACAGCCTGCTCCGCCCACTGCGCGTCTCGCCCCCGTAGTTGCGCAAGCGAGCGGATGTAAGCGATCGAATCGTTCAGCACCTTCTGCGACTCGGCATCACTCTGCTCGGTGGGATGCGTCGCCGAGCTCGCCGCCGGCTGATTGTCCTTCGGGACAGGCAGCGGAGTGCTGCCCTCCAGACTTACCGGTGTGGCGGCGCCGACGTGCGTTGCCGGCGCCATCGCGGCAATCTGCCCCGCGTACAGGATATAAGCACCGGCTGAGGCTGCCCGCGCGCCTTCCGGTGCCACATAGACCAGGATCGGTACCGGGCATGCCAGCATCCGACTGATGATCTGCCGCATCGACTCCGCAAGGCCGCCCGGGGTATCCAGTCGCAGCAAGATGGCCGCGGCTCCGTTTGCCACGGCGCGACTCGATGCATCGTCGAAATATTCGGCCGCCGCTGGGCCGATCGGCCCGTCGAGCGTCAACTGCGCCACCACGGCGACCCGCTCGCCGGTCGCCGCCGCAGCGGCCAGAGCCGCATGGGCCGGCATCGCGCAATGGACGAGCACCCCACAGAGATACAGCCAGCGCATCATCGCAGCAACCTCGCAAATGACCCCCGCGCTATCGCGCGGGCAGGAGGAGCAGACGGACTAGATTACCTGACTGTGAACCGGGATATCGCGATTCTCGATGACAGGACGCCTGGTTGCCCTAATTGAAGGTACGGTGCCGCAAAGCGCGCATCGACCGTCGTCACCGTCACGGCGCACTGGCCGCAAAGGTATCGCAACCCTCGATGCGCCCGGATTGGAAGCCGCGCTTGAACCACGACACTCGCTGCGCGCTGGTCCCGTGCGTGAAGGACTCCGGCACGACCATGCCGCTGGAGCGCTTCTGCAGGGTGTCATCGCCGATCTGAGAGGCGGCATTCAATGCAGTCTCGATGTCGCCCGGTTCGAGGCGCCAGCCCCGCTCCTGCTGTGAGCGATTGGCCCAGACGCCTGCAAAACAGTCCGCTTGCAGCTCCGTTCGCACGCTTTGCCCATTGGCGCCGCTCCGGTCACCGCCCTGGGCGCGCAGGATACCCAAGAGATTCTGCACGTGATGCCCGACCTCGTGCGCGATGACATAGGCATGCGCAAACTGCCCCGGCGCGCCCAGCTTCTGAGTCATGAGATCAAAAAAACTCAGGTCCAGGTAGACGTTTCGATCGTTGGGGCAGTAAAAAGGGCCTGCCGCCTGCTGGCCGAGGCCACACGCGGTCGGATAGCTGTCGCGGAACAGGACAAGCTTGGGGTCCTCGTATGCCCGGCCCATTTCCTGGAAATAATGACCCCAGACGATCTCTGTGCTGCGCAGGATCTGCGACACGAACTTCGCCTGGGTGTCGTCGGTCGGCGGCGCTTGGGGTGCGGCGCTCTGGCTCGCCGGGGCGCTGCTGTCCTGCCCGCTCAGCAAACCAAGCATCTGCAAGGGATTGATACCCAAAGCCCAGCCCGCGACCAGCGCTACGACTACCGTGCCGAGGCCGATGCCGTGCACGGGCCGAAACTGAAAGCCGCTCGAGCCGCGCGCATCCTCGACGTTGCTGCTCTCGTCCTGCTCATCCATTTTCATGGCGACTGCCTCGGATCGGTGCTGTTGCAAGCGCCGGCAGAGCATAACGCGATACTGCCGCGCATCACAGCCGTCCCTCGCTGGTTGGGCAGTAGCGGCTGCCGCGCGCTGCGCCAACTTCTACGTTGGACTACTAAAAAGCGCGCTCGACAACCCCCTCAGCAAAACTCAGTCGTAGAACGCAGGCAGCAGTCTAAGCTTGTCGGTTTGGATTTTGTCATGATTAATGAAGAGCGTCGCGTTGTATGCCGCCATCAAACGCCTGACTCTTTCCATTGACGCGATTGATTCTGCCTTGTCCGTATTGAGGGACGGAACGACGTCCTTCTCGAAATTCCCTTCCAAATGAACGACGTCGCCGGACAGTATGATGAAGCCCGAATTCCTGAGATGCACCAGCAGCGACTGGTGGCCGGGAGTGTGCCCTGGGGTGGAAACCAACGTGGCGCTCCCATCGCCGAATACATCGGTGTCACCGTCGATGAGCTGAAGGTTCTTCGGGGTGCCCAAGAGCTTACGCGCCAGCGCCATCAATTGATTTACGTTATCGTTCGGCCCGTTCGGGGAGTGTATCCAGCTGTACTCGGCTCGCTGCATCACAATTGTTGCGTTCGGGAACAGCCCCACGTTACCTATGTGGTCTCCATGCGTGTGCGATATTGCAACGCGACCGATGTCGTCGGGCTTCAGGCCGATTTCGGCCAGTTGATCCGTCAGTGGCCTGTCGAGGTGATAGACAATCAATTTCGGCAAAGTGGACCAACCTCGGGGGTCGTTGAGTGAAGCTTCCGGAACACCGGTATCCCACAGCAGCCAATCACTTTCATGCTTTAAAAGCCAACAAGTGGACGAGAACTCGATCTCGCGTCCAACGTTTTCGCCCGGCGTCCACACCGACTCGTCGTTTGCGAGCGAGTGACCACAATCCAACCGGTAAAGCTTTTCGGCAACGCCGGCTTTGACGGGATCTGGCAGCTGGGAGCGTGCGCTCGCCTCTCTCGTGCCTTCCAACATGAGCATGAAGGCAAGCATGACAAACGATACCGCGGCTCTTGTTAGTCTCGACATGAGGACTCCTTGATTAAAAAAGGGCCACGATTACCGCAACGACTGAATCTGTCCGTGGCACGGGCCGGATTGGGTCGGAAGTGCAGAATTCGCTGACGCCCTGCGTCGAGCGCGAGTAAAAGTGGGGGACGTCTCATTCAATCGCCGTGACCGAACGCACACCGAACTGTTACTCGGCGGCCACGCTCACGCGATCATCATTGAACTGAAGTAGCATTACGCGACTCTTCGGTTGGGTCCCCGGCCCCGGGCATTTCTTCTGATTACGCGCACGAAATTACGACCCCCATTACCTGTAGCGCAAATCGATACCCTTCAGGCCAACCGCTTAAGCGAGGCCCCATACTGGATCAATGCTCCAAGTCGATTGCAGTCGCGAAATTCGGCGCCCCCTATTCTCCCATCGAATAGCCCCATGCGTCAGGCGTGCAAGGTCGTGAGCCATTCATCACATCTCGCGGCAACGGCGTGGGCCGCGGATCAGTGCCGACACGAGCGTCTTCACACAACCGTGGCCACCCATCTCGGCGACGAACACCGCAACCCACATCCAGGATGTGTTCGCCGGGGTCGGAGCGAGCAGTTTCCAGTGTTCACAAGAGCGCTGCAGGAAGGCAAATCGTCTAAGCCGCGACGTTGATCCTCTCCTCAGAGGTCACATTCGAGACCGAAACTTCGGCCGGTGGCGGCAGCGCGTCATCAATCTTCATGCAGAGATTCGCCACATCGTCCCGAAGCTCGTCTCCTTCAAACATGAAACGATCGAGCAAGGAGCGCGCGCTGCGGAGTAGATTTTCGTGTTCGGTATTCGGCATCTGAATCCCTCCTCGGACCCGAAGCTGTATGTACATCCAGCACTATATATGGTGTCCCTTTGGGCAGCAACTCCCACTCAACCCCTATTTGTGGGGTACCGGCCTACGGTCAGCCAGGAAGTGAATCGCGCCGCCGCCCTCGGCCGCATCAAGTACCTCGACAGCGTCCGCGTCGGGATCCGCGCAACCCCCGCACCGCTTCAGTCTGAGGCTGCCGCGGTAAGCACAGCGCCTTCGAGCTTGGAGCGCAAACTAGCTGTGTTAGCCTACGAGAAACCTTCCGAAGGGAGCGCATGTTTCCGGCGTCTGCAAAATCGTACAACGATCTCTTTGAGAACCGCACGACTTTCCGACAGCTTTATATGGGGGCCGCTTTCGCAGCGGCTCTCTACCTCACGGCGAATCCCGCCTCGGCCCAGTTCCCTGAGCCCGACGGCGGCATCCTCGAGCGCGGCATGCTTCCCACACATTGGTACTCGCAAGATCCCAAGTGCATGGAGATTCCTCAGTGGCAGGTGCATGAATACAATCCCGACTTCATCATCCTGCGCCAATCGCCCTGCACCGACTACGAGAAACCCTTTATCTTTCTCTTTTTCGGCAGGGATAAAGCCATTCTCGTTGATACGGGCTCTCGCGACGGCAATCTGCCGCCCACTCTACAGCTTGTCATCGACAACTGGCTCAAGCGCAATGGCCGCACCAGCATCCCGCTCATCGTCGCCCACACCCACGAGCACGGAGACCATACGTGGGGAGACAAGGGGGTGCAGGCCCTCAACGATCCCAACATTCCCGTCACGTTCATCCCGCCCGAGGTCGAAGCCACCCAGAAGTTCTTCGGTATCGGGACTTGGCCAACCGACATCGGGCAAGTTGACCTGGGCGGACGCATCATCGACGTCATTCCCATTCCGGGCCACAGCAAAGCCAGCATCGCATTCTACGATCGCAACACGGGAGTTTTGCTCTCCGGGGACACCATGTACCCAGGCCGACTCTACGTCCACGATTTCCCGGCTTTCCAGGCGAGCGTTGAACGGCTTATTGAATTCACCAAGGGTAAGCCTGTCGCCCACATTCTAGGTAACCACATCGAGGAGAGCAGTACGCCATTCCTCGATTATCCGGTGGGCACCCTATACCAGCCCAACGAGCATGAGTTGCAACTCGCACGCGGATCGCTGCTGGAACTCGACGATGCCATGATCAGTATGCACGGGATGCCGAAGCGGCTGGCACTGCGTGATTTTTCGGTTTGGCCGGTTGGGCCCTCGTTCGACTCGCCGGCGGAGAACGACGCCTACAAGAAGCGTGTGGAACAACAACGAGCAAAGATGTGGGATCAGAGCAAGCAGTAGCGCTGCACGCCCTTCATTGCCCGCGAGAGTGCTAAATGTCGACGATAGACACCCGTCCCGATGTCCCGGAAAGGCTCATAGCCGACGTGGATATCTTTAACCTGGATGGATACAAGAATGACGTTCAGCTGGCGTGGCGTCGGCTTCAGCAGACGTACCCGGACATTTTCTGGACACCCAAAAACGGGGGCCATTGGATTGCGACACGTGCAGCCGACATCAGATACATTCAGTCCGAGCATCAATTCTTTTCAAATAGCCAAATTTTCATTCCTGCAACACAATTGCCATCAAAGCTCATCCCTCTTAATCTGGATCCCCCCGAACATGGACCGTTTCGCGCCATTCTTGCGCCGGCATTCACACCGTCCGCGTTGGATGTCCTCGAGCTACAGGCACGCACCATCGCCGTCGAATTAATTGAGTCTCTTCGACCGAAGGGAGAATGTGAATTCGTCCGCGACTTTGCGGAAAAGCTTCCTATCATCGTTTTCCTAAACATGATGGCTCTACCTCTCAAAGATCGAGAGTACCTATTAAGACTCTCGCAGCAGAATGTTGCACCGACCACACCGGAACAACGAGTCGAAGCTCATAAGCAGCTCGCCGCTTATATTAGTAGCCATATCGAAGAGCGCAAAAACGCGCGAGGTACGGACCTCTTGAGTCGCATCATTTCGGCCAGGGTGGGAGACCGCAGCATACAGCCGGATGAGGCGCTCAGCATGAGTACTCTACTTCTGTTTGGAGGCCTCGACACAGTGGCGTCGCTAATGTCATTTACCATGTGCTTCCTTGCGACGCATCCGCAACATCGGCGCGAGCTCAATCAAAACTCCGCGCTACGACCCGCGGCTATTGAAGAGATGATCCGTCGCTACGGAATTTCCAACAGTGTACGGGTAGTACGATGCGACTATGAGTACAGAGGTGTGCCTTTCCGCCAAGGAGATCTTGTCAGTCTGCCCACCAGCCTGGCCGGCTTAGACGATCGGGAGGTAGACGAGCCCTTAGTCGTTGATTTTCATCGAAAGCGTTCGAAGCATGCTGCCTTTGGGCATGGACCCCACGTGTGTCCCGGTTCAATGCTGGCCCGACGAGAACTCCATGTGTTACTGGAAGAGTGGTTGTATCGCATTCCGGACTTTGAGTTGAAATCCGACTCCAAGCCTGTGTTCAGGGCAGCCCGGCTGAATGGCGTCAGTGAGTTGCAGCTGCAATGGCATTAGGCCATTCGAGCATGAGCCTGTCGTAGGAGGCCGTAACGCCCGCTTCGAACATCGGCGGCCTCTTGCGCGAAACCTGGAAGTCGGGGATGCGAGCAAGCCATTCCTCGATGAAGATGCTTAGCTGCACACGTGCGATACTGGCGCCAACGCATTTATGCGGACCCTGGCCGAATGTGCTGGTGGTGGGGAGGCGACGCTCGAAATCGACCTTGAGGGGATCGGGAAACGTCGCTTCATCGAAGTTCATCATCGCGGGAACCGCAATGATCTGATCGTTCGCCGCGACCGGCGCCGGTCCAACTCGAGTCGGCTCGACGCACAGCCGAGCGGTGCCGGCGATGACCACCGGGAAACGTCGTAGCATCTCCTCGCGCGCATTATCCAGTCGCCGCGGATTGTCGCGGATCCATTTTCGATGGTCGGGATGGTCGGCGAGAAAGCGGGCGATGAAGCCGAAGGTATTGGCCACCGTATCGAGCCCGGCAATCAGCAACAGGGTGGTCATGCTATGCAGCCGTTCGATGGTGATCGGCTCGCCGTCTACCTCCTGATGCGACAGCCAGCTGATCAGGTCGCCGCCCGGATTGCGCACCCGCTCACGCACAAAAGGCTCGAGATGATCGGCAATCTCCGCAAACAGGCGACCCTTGTCGGATCCCGCATCTACGATCCCGCTCACGCGCGATCTGACGCCTGCATGATAAGACTCTGGTAGATCGACTAATTTCAGGAAGACGGTTGTCGGTAGTTGGAAAGCGAAATCGGCGATGAAGTCGCAGCCGCCTTGCGGCTTGAGTTTTTTGATTAACGCGATCGCGACTGCGCGAACGCCTGGCATCATGTCGACCACTGTTTTGCGGGACAAAGCCGCCTGCATCAGCTTGCGATAGATGCCATGCTCGGGCGGGTCGAGGTGGATTGGCGAGAAGCCGCGCCCCAGCGGCGGATTGTTCTCCGGCGGCACCAACAACGTCCGGCTCGAGAAGCGGATATTGTCACGCAGCACTTGATCGGTCAGAGAGCTGTCCGTCGTGTACCAGTGGCCCCCGTTGTAGGGAGTCCAGAAGACCGGCGGGGCTCGCGACTTGAGCTTGAACAATTCTTCGAAGAAATCGGAACCGGTAGGCCCCGGTCGATACACGTCATATTCATAGATAAGCTCGGGAGGGACGTGTGCCGGTACTTCGCGGCACATGCGATAGTACGGAGCAGCGCTCATCTCGAAATTACCATTATCTGGCCAGGGCCCACTGAGGCGTCGCAACGACACGAAGCCTGGGAACCATCAGCAACGCGGCGAGCCCGAGACAGATGTACAGGATGAAGCCATCGTCATAAGCATGCGTGCGGTCAAAGATCGCGCCCATCACTGGTGGCGCGAACAGTAGAAACGGCATCGTGACGACATTCATAAGCCCGAAGACTCGCCCGACATTGGCAGTTCCGAAAACTCGTGCAGTCAGGTAGCTCCATAACGGCAGGGAGGTGCCCACCCCCATGCCGAAAAGAAAACTCGCGGTGAGCAGCACTGGATAGGTATAGCCCCGCAGAAAAAAGCCGCTCGACACCGTGAAGAAGAGAAGCCCCGTGGCCAGGCCGGCGCGCGGGTTGAGTCGGTCGCCGAAGAACGTGTACAAGACCTTGCTGGTGAGACTGCCCGCGGAGAAGCAGGTGAGGAACAAGGCCCCTTGCTTCGCCGCGAAGCCCCTCGACAGAGCAAACGGCACCATGTTGCTCAAGAGTCCCGCCGATCCCACGAGGACCAGGCAGATGCAAATGGTAATCACCCAGAAATTCCTGTCTCGTAGCAGGACGCCAGTCGACTGCAGTGGCTCGGCAGCGGCGCGCGTCGTCACAAGGCTGGGCTGAACGTTACCGTCTGGATAAAGACCCACATCGGAAGGCCTGTCGATCACCAGCCAGGCAATCAGCGGGATCAATACTAAGACGACGAAAGCGGCGAACACGCGCGAGACGTTGCGCCAACCGAACGAGTCGATCATGAATGCCCACAGGGGTGGCAAGAAGAGGCCACCGATCGCATAGCCCGCGACCGTTAGCCCGAACGCTCGAGCACGCCTCGCCACGAACCAGCGAGGAAGCAACGTCGAATACGACAGTGGTCCGAGCGCCGTGTTGGCAAGTGCCAGCAACAGTCCGAAGGCGACAAACACGCCCGTCATGGAGGTTGCGAACGATAGAGCCAGGTAGCCTGCCGCGAGCGCAACACCCCCGCCTAGCATGATCTTTCGGATCGAAAAGCGGTCCATCGCCGTACCGAGTATTGGATTGATTAGACCGCCTATCAGATAAGTTAGCGTCATGACCAGTCCGAGTTCCCCACGGCTCGCCCCGAACTCCTTCGCGAGCGGCGCGGCAATGACGCTGTAGCAGGTAACGATGGTGCCCGTCGCAGCAGCCTGCGTGAGCATGCCGATGGCGACCTGCCACCAGCCGGCAAATATGGTCTTCTTCATGAGCCCTACTCTGTCCGCCACACGCTGTTGCAGATCATCATACATTGAGGGCGATATTCATGATCGGTCTCTTTGGGTCGGAGGCAATCTTTGGAGCAGTTGCCAAGTACCTGTTTGCGTGGGGCAATTTCACGCCTGCCAGAAGGGTCGCCTATCGCAATATCCGCACGGCGCCATGATCGGACGGGACATCGCTTCAAAAATAATCTTCCCGGCCTGCAAGAGTGCGTCGCCTGCTTTCCGGGCTATTCGGAAAGAGCTTGGACTGCTAGTCTCGGGGAGTCAGCGTGACCCAGCGGAGGACCTAATGGCGCATATTCCCGTTCTGCAGCCGCCCGGACGACAGGATGCGGTGATCCCCCACGTATACCGCCCTAGGATGGCAGCGGCGATGGAGCAGCTGTCGGCGGCCGTTTATCAAGAGACCACGCTCACTTATCGCGAAGCGGAAGGCGCACGCATCCTGATCGCGCACCTCAACGGCTGCCGCATGTGTCAGGGCTATCGCATCGCCGATCACCTACCGGTCGCGCTGCAAAAGATGGGTTCCACCGAAGCGCCGAACACAGGGTCGAGCCGGGGTGAGCCGCCAACCGAAGCGTTCTATAAGGCTGTGGCCACCGATTGGCGCGCCTCTAAGATTCTATCGGCGAGGGAGCGCCTGGCGATTGAGTACGCGGAGCGCATCGCCCGCGAGCCGGTGCCTCTACCGTACGATGAGATCTTCTGGGATCGAATGCACGCGCATTTCGATGCAGGCGAGATCGCCGATCTCACCTACAGCATCACTACCTGGATCGCGACGGGACGCGTGGTGCACGCGCTGGACTTGGACGGCGCCTGTGCGATCCAGTCTTCTGTGGCGGCGGTCTGACGGCGTACGCCTCGGCGCCGGTGTGCGGAGGCATTCCGGGGCCGTCTCACAGGGTCAAGACGCTAACCCTAAGTTCGTGATAGTTGTATGAAGTAAGGCGATGCGGTCGTGGCCGAGACGTTAACTACTCATTGCCGAGCGCAGCGTCTAAGTCTCGCGCTTCTTCTCCAGTTTTCTAACAGTCGTCCAAGGACAGTGATGCATTTGACCTGTAAATGTCTGACATGAATCGACCTATCGACGGCAGCTTCGACATCGATCTTGAAGCGCTGAACAAGAAATATGCGGAGGAACGAGCCAAGCGATTGCGGCCCGACGCGCTCCATCAATATCGTGAGCTCAAGGGCACCGGGTTCGACAAGGATCCGCATGGGGATCCCAATTTCACCCGCGATCCGATCGTCGAGCATACTGAGGTTCTGATCATAGGCGGCGGCTTTGCCGGCCTGCTTGCGGGCGCGCGACTGCGCGAAGCCGGGGTCAAGGACCTTCGCATCGTCGAGAAGGGCGCGGACTTTGGTGGTACTTGGTATTGGAACCGGTATCCCGGCGCGGCTTGTGACGTCGAGGCCTACGTGTACATGCCCATGTTGGAGGAGCTGGCCTACCTCCCGTCCGAGAAGTATGCCAAAGGGCCGGAGATCTACGCGCATTGCCGGCGGCTAGCCGAGCGCTATGACCTGTATCGCGCCGCGCTGTTTCAATCGACGGTAGAGAGGCTGGTATGGGAAGACGTGCTCGCCAGCTGGGCCGTCTCGACCAGCCGCGGTGACCGCATTACCGCGCGCTTCGTAATTTCCTGCACCGGTCTTCTGAGCAATCCCAAGCTTCCCGGCATCCCCGGCATCGAAAGCTTCGCAGGCCACTCGTTCCACACCAGTCGTTGGGACTATGAGTATACCGGCGGCGACGAGAGCCATCCGATGACTCGCCTTGCGGATAAGCGCGTCGGCGTGATTGGCACCGGCTCGACCGGGATTCAGGTCATACCGGAAGTCGCCAAGGCCGCGAAACATCTCTACGTCTTCCAGCGCACGCCTGCATCGGTTGACGTGCGCAACAACCGTCCGACCGATCCCAAATTCGTCGAGTCGCTGACGCCTGGCTGGCAGCGCCGGCGGCGAGACAATTTCACCGCTCTAACGTCGGGTGAATATCAGCCCGAGGATCTCGTCGGAGACGCTTGGACCGACATCATCCGCAGTGTGGGAGCGGTTGCGGGCGGGGACGCGGAGAAGCCCGATCCGCTCGAGCTGGCGCGCGCCCAAATGAGAAGGATGGAGGTTACGCGCCGACGGGTCGCCTCGATCGTCAAGGACCCGGCGACGGCCGAGGCGCTCAAGCCCTATTATCATTATTTCTGCAAGCGCCCATGCTTTCACGATGAATTCCTGCAGGCGTTCAATCGCCCCAACGTGACATTAGTCGATACCTCGGGCAAAGGCGTCGAGCGGATCACACCGCGCGGCGTCGTGGTCGCCGGCAAGGAATATCCGCTCGACCTTTTGATCTATGCGACCGGTTTCGACTTCATGACCGAATACTCGCACGAGTCCGGTGTTGAGGTCATCGGCCCGGGGGGTCATCCGCTGGACCGGCATTGGGCGACCGGGGCGCGCACCCTGTATGGTCTGCAGACCCACGGCTTTCCCAACTTCTTCCTGATGAGCCTGATTCAGTCGGGTGTCTCGGTGAACTATGTGCACATAGCCGACGAGCAGACCAAGCATATTGCCTACATCATCAGCGAATGCCGCAAGCGCGGGATTGCCACTATTCAGCCGACTCAGGAAGCCGAAGACGAATGGGTGCAGGAAGTTCTGTCTAGCGGTGAGGCGCGCCGCCAGTTCCTCGAAAGCTGCACCCCGAGCGTATTCAATCAAGAAGGCAAGCGCGAGCGCGCGCTCGAGCTGAACGATCTCTATGCGCGCGGACCCATGGTCTACATCAAAACACTCGAGGACTGGCGCTCCGAGGGAAAATTGCGTGGCCTCGAGCTGAAAAGCCGCGCCGTCGCGTAACCCTCCAAGGCTGTCGCGGATGGAGGGTTGGCCTTCAGTAGCCCAACCGCGCAGAGGCGGCGCTGGGATGCGCACCCGCACCGCCAAATGCCCCTTTGCCTGACCGCTGCGAGATAGCCTCAGGATATGTTACGTTCCGTGCCGGTGTCCAACCCATACTCCTCATATGACGGCGGATCTTCGGGGGCGTGGAATGACGAACAACACTTACAATGCGCGAACTGCTGTCCGAGAACGGATACTTTGCGAGGCGACCAAGCTATTTGGCGACCGAGGATTCGGTGGAGTCGCCCTTCGGGATATTGCGAAGGCGTCCAAAATCCCTTTGTCAACGCTGAGCTCCCACTTCCCGCGGAAGCAAGATTTGCAAGCAGCCTCTTTCCAGCGTGCAATCGAAGTCATTTCCAAGCGGATGCTGACCACCAGGCTAGAGATCGGGAACCCTCAGCAGCGATTTAGACGGTACATCGTTAACGTCGTGGAGTTGTTTCTGAGCGAGCTACCGGAAGTGAAGGTATTAGACAGAGAGTTTCAGGAACTTGATAAACCCGCAACATTTGAGCTCGTGGTGCAAACGTCTAGAAGTAGATCTTCCATGGAATCGTTAATCTCCATGGCGGAACTCGCTAAGGACACTCAATCTGATTTGCTAACGTCGATAACCGCAATTGAGCTCACCCAGATGGTGTTCGCAGCGATTTATGGGATTATCAAGCTCCGATCTCTTCATCATCACATCGTCGGCGGCAGGCCCCTCAGCAATGCCGCGCTCACGCGCCACATCGTGCTTATGTTCGAGCGCATGCTGGGCATCTAAGAGATCCGAGCCCGCTGATAGCCGGCGAAGACCTCTGGTCGCCACGCACTATTCTCACTTGACATTCACGAGCCGACGTGGACAAATGTCCATACTAATGCGGACATTTGTCCGGGGCGCGTACATTTCAAAGGAGGCGATTTGAAAAAACTGACTTTAGCGTTGCTGGCCATGGTTATGGGAAGCAGCGCTGTCGCCGCTCCGGGCTATAGCGCCACGTTGGCACAGCCCCTCGCCCAGAAAATGGAAGTCGTCGTCGCAAACAACCTGTTCCGTTGTGAAGGTTCGACTTGCATTCTGATTTCCCATCCGACGGACGCCGACTCTATTCAGAGTTGTCGCGCATTGCATCGCAAAGTAGGAACTTTGACGTCGTATATCGCGCAAGGAAAGCCATTCGATGCCGCAAGGCTGGAGAAATGTAACGCCCCGTAATCAACGCAGCCTTAGGGCTCGTTAACGGGAAGCGCCCTCGTCGGCCTCTTCTCGCATAGAAGGCATCCACATCGCCCGACTTCGAGATCCTCTTCGGGCATCGCTCGAGATCACGACGAGCTTGCGTGCTGGAATTGTCCCCTGGGATCAAGACCTGTAGCGCGCTGCATAGTATCAATTCAGCCGGCGAGTGGCAGATAAAAGCATCGGCGGAGGAGCCTTAGGGGCTTTTAGGAGGGGGGGATGAATCTCAGAGCGCAGCTCGTATGTGGGTGGATCGGCGTCGCGGCGACCGTCTCCATGTTTGCGGCGATGTGGCCGCTAATGCATTTCCTGCCGCCGCTCGATCCAATGCTGACGGCGGCCGAAACGGCAGCTATCTATCGCACGAATGGCACGGGCATCATCATCGGCGGCTTCATATTGCTGGGAGCCGCCTCCGCGGTGATGCCGTTTTACTCAGCGCTCGCCATGCAGCTGAGGAGAATGGAACAGCCCTCGAGGCTGTGGACCTACACTCTGCTGACGAGCTCCGTGATGGGCTTCCTGCCGTTGCTCATAGCCGAAATGCTGTTCAGTACAGCTGCGTTCCGCCCGGAGCGCCCGGATGAGATCATTCAGGCGCTGAATGATTTCGGATTCATCATGTTTGTCGGACCCTCCCTTCCCGGTACGGTGCAAATACTCTCGACAGCGATTCCGGTGCTGACCGATCGCAATCCCGACCCCATATTTCCTCGCTGGGTAGGATACGCCAACATTTGGGCGGCGATAGCCGCGACCCCGGGCTGTCTCGTGACCCTGTTCAAGAGTGGACCGTTTGCATGGAACGGCGCGATTTCCTTCTGGGTGGCAGCTAGCGCCTTCAGCTTTTGGATGTTCGTCAATTTTTGGGCCATGCGCCGCGCACTGCTGCGCCAAATGCGGGCGGCCTAGCGCCGCCGGATGGAGACTGCGGCAGCAGCGCGATCGCGCGCCGGCCACATTCCGGGTGAACCGGGCGTCTGGATCTTGATCCTCGGCGACTTGCTTTTGTTCTCGGTGTTTTTCGCCGTGTTCCTGGTGTACCGCGCAAAAAACATCGCGGTCTTCAGCGCCTCTCAGGCCACGATGGAGAGGGCCTACGGTGTCGCGAACACGGCCCTGCTCCTCACCAGCTCGTTGTTCGTTGCCCAAGCAGTGTTGGCGGCGCGCACCCGGGTAACGCACCGCGCCGCGCGGCTGCTGCGCTTCGCGCTGGGGTGCGGCTGCCTGTTCGTCGTATCGAAGGTGTTCGAATGGGGCGGTAAGATCGGCAAGGGCATTACGCTGAATACGAACCAGTTCTACAGCTTCTACTACATGTTCACAGGCATCCACCTCGTGCACGTGCTGCTCGGGATCGGCGTGCTGATCTATTTGCTCAAACGCTCGAGTCGAGCCGATCCCGGTCCAAGCTATGATGCAGTGATGGAAGGCGGCGGCGCCTTCTGGCATCTCGTGGATCTGCTCTGGGTAGTTCTTTTTGCTCTCCTTTATCTATTACGGTAAGGATTCACCTAACGGGAAGCGACGGAGGGTCTCAAACCATGCGCAAATTCACTTGGGTCGTGCTCACCAATTGCGATCCCGCTCATGAGAGGGAGTTCAACGAGTGGTACGACGACGTTCATATCGGAGACCTGCTGCGCATACCAGGCGTCGTATCAGCCGTTCGATCTCGATTGGCGGAAGCTCAGATGTCCATGGTCGATGGTGAGCTCGTGCTGTGCGGTACCAGCGCAATCGGCGCCAAGTACAAATATCTCGCTTGCTATCACATCGAAGCGGAGGACGTCTCCAGCGTGCTGAGAGAGGTCAAGGCGCGCTCTAAGACGAAGGAGATGGAGATCTCTCCCTACCTCACGGAGGCGTATACGCTTATGTACGAAGACACGCAGGCTGGCGGGAAGGCTCGATAGGTAAGCCGATGCTTTCGAAGCTCACTCTTCCGTGACGACCGATCTCTATCTCACGGGCGTGTTCGCGCCCGTGCTCGACGAGATGACGGATGCGCATCTCACCGTCGTCGGCCGGATTCCGCGCGACCTCAACGGCCTGTTCGTCCAGAACGGCCCGAATCCTCGCTTCCCGCCTAATGTCGGGCACTCATGGTTTGACGGTGACGCCATGGTGCAAGGCGTCCAGATCATGGACGGGCGGGCAACCTTCCGTAGCCGCTGGATTGAGACCAAGGGGCTCAAGGACGACATAGAAGCCGGTCGCGCAACGTATGTGGGCTCACTCTCCAAGCCGGGTGCGGGCAAGCGTCACAAGAACGTGGCCAATACCGATCTCGTGTATCACAGCGGGCGTTTACTGGCGTTATGGTGGGAAGGGGGTGAGCCGTACGAGCTTAGCCTGCCGGACCTGCGCACGAAGGGAACCTTCAGCTACAACAACACCCTCGCGGGCGGCCTTACATCACACGCGAAGATTGACCCCAAGACTGGCGAGCTATTCTTCATCTCTTGGGGGCGCAGGCCGCCATACCTGCATGTGGGCATCGCCGGCGATGACGGAATGATCTCGCGCTATATCCCGGTGCTGCTTCCGGGACCGCGCGTGCAGCACGACCTGGCGATCAGCGAGCGGTTCATCTGCGTCTTTGATTTCCCGCTGATGCTCGACTTGAAGCGACCAAATCAGGATACGCTGGGGTTCATCTTCGATGAGGAGTCACCGGCTCGAATCGCTCTGATCGATCGCCGTGACACTACCGCGCCGCCGCGATGGTTCCCAATATTGCCGAGTTTCATGTGGCATCTTTCCTCGGCCTGGGACGAAGGCGATGAGTTCGTATTGGTGGGGGCGCGAATCCGGCATCCGACGCGTTGCGACAGCCGCGGCCGGATTCGCGATGACGGGCCGATCGTCGATGGAGAGCATCGGTTTGATGCACGCCCGTACATGTGGCGCCTGAACCCTAAGACTGGTGCGGTGAGCGAGCGGCAATTGGACGATGCCTGTGTCGAGTTCCCGCGGGTCAATGACGCGCAGCTCTGCGCCGGCGCGCGTTACACCTACATGCTGGAAATCGATCGAGGCGAGCCAGCGATAAAGGCCAAGGGCCTGCTGAAGTACGACCTTGCGCAGGGGCGTCAAGAGCATTTGCGTCTCCCGCACGGTCACATAGGCTACGAAGTCAGCTTTGCGCCGCGCGACGGTGGCGCATGCGAGGACGATGGCTATCTAGTGGGTTTTGTCACCAACGAAGCCGATTTGACCTCCGAATTTTGGATAACCCCGGCACAGGCTGTGGCGGAAGGGCCCGTGGCCCGCGTCAAGCTGCCGCAGAAAGTCGCCCCAAAATTCCATGGCCGATGGCTATCCGCGGATAAGTTGCGCTAAGCACTCAGACGCGCCGTCTTGCAATTAAGGGTCTTTATTAGCGGGCCGCTTCAATTTGCCCAGGAGGTCGGCTGGAAGGCGGCCGAAGAAGTGGCCTACCGTTCTCGGCTCAATACTCGGATTCATCTTCCATCGCCGGTCGAATTCATCGCGGCGATGGAAGGACAGCGGCGCTTCGCCGGCGAGTCCGACAAGCCGCCGTCCATAATCCGCTAAGACGCCGGCGCGGGCGGCATCATCGGAATACGGCACTGAGTGCGCGACGAACGGTGCCAGGACGTCGAAGCCGCAGAAGGCGAGAACACCATTTTGTATCGGCCACAAATTGACCTCCAGCAGACCGTTGAGGCCGTCTGCAGCCATCATCTCAGGGTAAGCTGCCATGGTTAGCGCAAGCATGGCGCGTTTCCCCGTCAGCCCTCCCCGCTCGTACCACCTGCCGCTACCGAAGGCGAAGCCGGGTACCAACACCCGATCGATCCAACCTTTGAGCATGGCTGGAACCGAGAACCAATACAGGGGAAACTGCAGAATCATCAAGTCGCACCAGGCGACTTTTTCGATCTCTGCGACAATGTCATCGGCCAGTGTACCGGCCGCATAAGCCCGCTTCTGCTCGGCGAAATAATCGAGCCGATCGGCACTGAAATCCTTGAAGTCCGAGCTGCGGGCGACCGGGTCGAACCGCATCGCATACAGATCGGAGACCCGGACCTCATCGGCCATGGACCGGAAAGTCTCTTTGGCCATCTCCAGCATCGCACCGTTGAACGACCGGGGTTCGGGATGGGCGTAAACGATCAGAACATGGGGCACCGGGCGCGTCTCTATGGGGCTCGCGGGATTACTAGACCGATGGAGGGCTCAGCCCCGGCCAGTGGGAGGTATTCGGGTTCTCGTTTCTGCCGGAACGCCCGCAGTGCTTCCTTCGAATCCGCGTGGCCGCTCATTTTAACCGTAAATGATTGCTCGAGCTCGTAGCCCGCTTTCAAATCCATGGCCTCTATTCGATTGAGAACCCGCTTCGCGAGCCGTACCGCCGTCGGACTGAACGATGCGATTCGAGCGGCGAGAGCACAAGCTCGATCCAGAAGCTCCTCGGGCTCACATACCACCAAGGCGCCCGATGCCTCGGCCAGCTCCTCGGCACTCAAATGCTCTCCTGTGAAGAACATGCGCCGAACCAGCGGCTCGGGCGCGAACCTAGCCAAGTGACGCGCGCCCCCCATCACGCCGACCGTGAGTTCGGGCAATCCAAAGCGCGCATCCCGTGCCGCAATTATAAAATCGCAAGATGCCGCGATTGCGAGACCTGTCCCAAGGGCAGCCCCATGAACCGCACCGATGACGGGAACGCAGCAATCCTGGATGGCAAAAAATGCCTCGCGCACGCGCCACATTCGCTCAACCCCGTTTTCGGGAGTCATGGTGGCGAATTCCTCGAGGTCATTTCCGGCGCAGAAATGGGCCCCCTCCCCCGCAAGAACTACCGCTCTCACACCCGCGCCAATTTGATCTGGATCGGAGAACATGCGGGCGATCTCAACGTACATATCCCGATCAATCGCATTCACAGGTGGTCGGGCAAGGCGAACGACCACGACTCCAGCATTCCCATGTTGCGCGGTTAGAAATTTGAAGCTGCTCATGACGCGAAAGTGTATTAGATTTCGCATTCAGGCGCGCTGAGTGTTAAAAATTTGACTCTCAGCGTCTTACTTCTGGGTGGAGGAGGATTCCATCGACCTTAACATCAAGGGTCGTAAGGCCTTGGTCTGCGCTGCCAGCCGCGGCCTGGGGCGCGCTTGTGCCGAAGCGCTGGCACGTGAAGGCGTGTTGGTAACCATCACTGGCCGCGATGCCATTGCTCTTGAGAAAGCGGCGCAAGAGATCGAGGCGGACACGGGCACACCGATCTTGATGGCCCCGGGAGATATATCTACCGAATCCGGTCGACACGCAGCGCTTTCCGCCTGTGCTGATCCGGACATTTTGGTGACGAACGGCGGGGGCCCACCGTTGGGCCGCTTCGGCGACTTCGGTCATAAGGATTGGCTTGCCGCGATCGAAATGAGCATGTTGGCGCCGCTCGCCCTGATACGTGCCACATACGCCGGAATGAGGTGGCGAAAGTTTGGGCGCGTTATCAACATCACGTCCGCCTATGTGAAGGCGCCCATAGAGATGCTGCCCCTGTCTGTCGGACCACGAGCGGGCCTTAGCGCGAGCGTAGCGTGGCTGGCCCGGGAAGGCTGCGCCGACAACGTGACGATCAACAACCTGTTGCCGGAGATGATCCTTACACGTCGAGCGGAAGACGGCTTCCAATTTCTCGCCGAGAAGGCGGGCAAGTCCTACGAACAATTTGTTAGCGAGCTGGTTTCCACGCTGCCGGCACGCCGGCTTGGCACGCCGGCGGAATTAGGCAGCGTGTGCGCCTTTTTATGCAGTGCGCAAGCCGCCTATGTGACAAATCAAAATATTCTCGTCGACGGAGGCCATTACTCCGGCTTGTCATGACGGCCCTCGCCCACAATACTGGACGGAGCTAGGAGGCACTTTGGGTGATGTAATTTTCGCATGAACGTTCCGTGTTTCGACCCCGCCACCGAAGAGTATGTGAACCTAGCAACATACCGCAGAAATGGCGTTGAAGTGAAGACGCCGGTGTGGATTGCTGAGCTGGCTGGGCGTTATTACGTGTTCAGCGCCGGCGCTGCCGGCAAGATTAAGAGAATTCGCGCGACGCCTCGAGTGCGACTCGCAGCATGCGACGTCCGTGGCAAAGTGCGAAGTGCTTGGATCGAAGCCAGCGCCCGAATAGTCTCGGAGCCGGCATTGATCGTCGAGGTCCGAAGGGCGTTGCGACGCAAATATGGTTTACTAATGCTTCTCACAGATGTCATGGCCACCATGACCGGGCGAATGCGTCGACGTGCCTACATCGAAATTGAGTTGGCCGATTCGTAGTCCGGCAATGTCCGACCCGCGACGTCCCACCACGCAATTCAATGATGCTTTGGGCGATGTCGAGACAGCTAGTCGCGGGGCGGAGCGCAGGGCGGCGGCGTGGCATCCGAGCACAGGCTCGTTCTCGCGTCGAAATTCGCACCGGTCACGCTATCGTCATCCGGAGCGCTGGTGAGTGAAGCACAACCAGATACCAACCAAACCACCGCGACCACACTGATAATGATTTTCATGATTTGCTCTGTGAGGTGGAGAAACAGGTAATCTCACTGAATCTGCAGCGTATAGATGCTGCATTGCACGTCGATTGCACGATTGCGCCATCGTGTTACAAGCGTAATTTAGGCTCGCGCGTACCTTGTTCTCGACGGGCAACGGACGGTTACTTCCAAATCCGGGATGGCTGCCGATGACCCCAGGTTGAGGGATAAACTTCATCATGGGGATCTTGCTAATAGTCATCGCGGCCGTGCTGATTGCCTCAGGTCTCGTAGGCGCGGTCATACCCACGGTGCCAGGTATTCCGCTGATCTTTATCGGCATCTGGTTGATCGCCCGTATCGACCATTACCATCACCTTGGATTTTGGTGGCTAATCGGCATTGCAGCCATTGGTACAGCCGGGTTGACCATCGACTTGCTGGCGGGCGCGTTGGGAGTCAAGCGAGTGGGAGCCAGCAAGCAGGCGGTCTTTGGCGCCTTCTTCGGCACCGTAGTCGGATTATTCTTCGGGCTTCCAGGCTTACTGCTCGGGCCCTTCTTCGGCGCAGTGCTGGGCGAGCTGACCGCCGGGAGCAGCGTTTTGCGCTCGACCAACGTGGGAATCAGCGCCTGGCTGGGCTTAGTCTTCGGTACAGTCGTCAAACTGGTTTCGTCCCTGATGATGGTGGCGCTCTTGGGGGCCGCCTGGTGGTGGAATCACGGTGCTTGAGCTTCACTACTCTCATCGGTGCTCGGCCGGGTGTGGCCGTAGTCTCGCAACTACTGGATAAGTTGCGGGAGGCGCGCGCGCGGGCTATTTCCAGGCCCGAGTCAGGAGTTCGTCCAGCGCCGCAACGATCGATTGACTGTCGTTGCTCAGCGAGCCAACTCTCTCGCCGAGTTGATCGACGGGAATGGAAACGATTTCGAGAGGATGCAGCACGACCGAGGTGCCACGGATCTTGAACGTCGGATTGAAAGCAGGATAGTCTAGCTTACCAATTGCCGTTGCTCGGACCAGTGGCACGACGACCCTGCGGCGGTAGTTGTCGAACTGAGGAGATTGCACCACTACGAGGAAGGGGATGGTGTTCTTGTGCTTCCCGGAGTTCCGATGAACATCAAACTGCGCCATCAGAGAGACGAGTACTCGTCGGCAATCGAACCCGATTTGTCATTGAACTGGTTCCACGCTTCGATCGTAGCTTCCACGACCTTGGCTTTTGCCATGCGCGCCCGCCGCTCACGTTCAATAAACTCGGAGAGTAGCGATTCCACTACACCCGAAAGATTATCGGTCATTGATTTGGCCTGGCTTATCAGGTCTTCATTCAAGGTCAAATTGACAGGGCGCTTGCGGGCTGCTGGTTTCATATGCGCATTGTATGCGCATATGAAACCAGCAGTCAAACATCGATAATCGCATTAAGTACGACTGGGGCTCGATGACAAGGGCCATGCGGGGCCAAGACGGAACAGAGAGCCAAGACATTCGCCAGGGACACTCTGCACCCGCTCCAGACAACCGTTGGGGAGTAGACTTTGACCGACGTCTGTACATCACTTGCGGGACTGCCGGATCATGTGCCCCCCGCGCTCATGCGAGACTTCGACATATTCCAGCTGTCTGGCTCGGAGACCGATCCGCATCGCGCCTTGCTGGCCGTGCAACGCGACGCTCCAGAGATCTTCTGGACGCCCCGAAATGGCGGCCATTGGGTCGCCATTCGAGCGGATGCGATCGAAGCAATCCTTCCCGACCACGAACGTTTTTCCAGTGAATGCATCTTGGTACCCAAGAAGCCGCCTGAGGTCCAGCGAGAGCTACCGATCGAGTGCGATCCTCCGCGGCACACGGCAATCCGAAGACCGCTGACCACGGCCCTCCTCCCTTCTGCGATCGATGCGCGGGAGGGCGCGATCCGTGAACTCGCGAAAGAATTGATCGACGGAATTGCGGATCGCGGGGAATGCGAATTCGTGTCCGAATTCGCCCAGGTGTTCCCGGTGTGTGTCTTCCTCGATCTCGTCAAGCTGCCCCGGCGCGATCGACATTTACTCGTTCCCATTGCAAAAAAGGTGATTGGAGGACGGACCCCGGCTGTACGGCAGCAGGGAATTGCGGAGTTGGTGGCTTATATCCTCCCGGTTATCCGGGCACGCCGCGAGCATCCTGGCGACGATCTCCTAAGTCCTCTGGTCAACCTCGCAGAGCCCACTGGAAGAATCAGCGAAAGCGATGCTTTGGCATACGCAAACACCGTGCTCTTCGCCGGACTGGACACAGTGGCCGCGATGCTGTCGCTCGTAGCCCGGTTCCTGGCGCTCCATCCGTCGCACCGTCATGAACTTAAGGCCCGATTACGCGATGAAGACTTTATGCGCCAGGCGATCCAGGAGCTGCTGCGGCGGCACGGTATCGTCGCCATCGGCCGAGTTATTCGCGACGACATGGGCTATCGGGGCGTGCGTCTGCAGAGGGGAGAGTCAATTATCCTGCTTACCGCCATGGTGGGATTCGATGAGAACAAGAACCCTCGCGCGACCGAGGTCGATTTCACGCGGCCTGGTGCTCACCACCATGCGGCGTTCGGTCGCGGCATCCACAGCTGTCCCGGCCATGTGCTCGCGAGACGCGAACTCAGGATATTTCTCGAGGAATGGCTGAGTCGGATTCCGGATTTTGCGCTCGCGCCAGGGAGCACACCGCTCTTTTCGACCGGCTTCGTCACGAGCCTCACGCAGCTCAGGTTGGTTTGGCCGACAAGCCGCTGAGCGTCCATTGGGCCGCGGAGACCCGCTCACGGCGCCGCCACCACCGGCAGCTCCACGAAGCTCGCCTTGCCGGCCGCGTGATAAATGCGCTCGGTGCTCTTGCGGTAGTCCTGCGGCTGCGCGATGAAGATGTTCGGCACGAACGTCTGCGGATTGCGGTCGTAGAGCGGAAACCAGGCCGACTGCACCTGCACCATGAGCCGATGTCCGGGCAGGAACACGTGATTGGTCGTCGGCAGCGCGAAGCGATAGGTGAGCGGCACGTTGGCTTTGATCGGTTTCGCCTCGGTGAAGCCCTCGCGGTACCGTCCGCGCAGGATGTCCATCGCGACGGGTAGCTGATAACCGCCAAGCTCGGGCTCACCCGCGAATTCATCGGGATACACGTCGATGAGCTTCACGACCCAATCGACGTCGGTGCCCGTGGTCCCGGCCACGAGGTTCGCCACCGGCTCGCCGCTGATGGCGAGCGGCTTGTCGAGGGGCTCGCTCTCGAACGTGAGCACATCGGTGCGCCCCGAGAACTCGCGCTGGTCATCCACCAGCCAGCGAACCCACGAGAGCGGCGCGACGTAACCCATCGGCTGGCTCGGCCGCGCGCGGAATGGCACGGGCTTGGCCGGATCCGAGACGTACTCGTCGAATGCAGCACCGGCGCCCGGCGGCGCGAAACCGAGGCGCCCTTCGGGTTGCAGGTACAGCGCCGTCGGGTGCGGAGTGCATGCGCCGTCGCACGCCGCCGGCCAGGACGGCAGCCGCTCCCAGCGGTTCACGCCGGTGCGAAACGCAACGACCGGCGAGAGGTTTGCCGAGGTGTCGTCCTTAAGGTAGCGGGCCAGGAACGGCGCCAGGATCTCGCGGCGAAAGTAGAGTCCCGTGTCACTGCCCCAGCGCAGCGGCCCCAAAGCGCTTGCTTCCTCGATCTGCTGACCGTGCCACCACGGACCGATCACGAGAAACAGCTTGTCGCGATTCACCGGCTGGGCGCTCAGTGCCTTGTACACCGCGATCGCACCGTAGATGTCTTCCTGGTCCCACAGACCGGCGACGACCATCGTCGGCACGCTGAGCGGCGCCTGGGCGAGGATCCGGTCCATGGCCTGATCGCTCCAGAAGGCGTCGTACGCCGGGTGCGCGACAACCTTCTTCCAGAAGCCGATCTGCTCCAGCCCATGCAGACGCCCGAGCTCGCCCGCCGAGCCCGCGCGCAGGTACTGGTCATAGTCGTCGAAAAAGCCGGACTGCCACAGCTCATCGTTCGAACGCGTCGCCGTCTGCTCGTAGATGTAGGGCATGTTCTGCTGGCGGAACGCCCCGTTGTGGAACCAGTCGTCGCCGCGCCATCCGTCCACCATCGGATTCTCCGGCACCGCGACCTTGAGCGCTGGGTGCGGATTGACGAGCGGCGCGAGCGCAAGGAACCCGTCGTACGAGATGCCCAGAATGCCGACCCGACCGTTCGACTCCGGCACGTTCTTCACCAGCCAATCGATCGTGTCGTAAGTGTCCGTCGACTCGTCCACCGGCGTCGGATTCTGCGGGCCGCGCATCGGCCGGTTCATGACGTAGTCGCCTTCGCTGCCATACTTGCCGCGAATGTCCTGCACGACCCGGATGTAGCCGCCCTCGACGATCGTCTCGACCGGATTGTCATAGCCCCAGAGCCGAGCGCCGAGGTGCAGGCTCTGCGTGAGCGCGGTCATCTTCTTCGCCTCGTAGGGCGTGCGTGTGAGCAGAATCGCTGCCTGATGCGCTCCGTGGGGCACCAGGATGATCGTGTGCAGCTTCACGCCGTCGCGCATCGCAATCATCACCTCACGCCGGTCGAAATCCGCGCCCGCCATGGGGCGCACGACGCTGCTTGGCGTCTCGCTCGGGAAGTCCGGGTACTTGGGCTTTTCGATGACCGTTGCTGTTCCGCTGCCAACGGCTGGCTCCGGGGGTTGCGCACTCGACGCAATGCTCGAGCTCATTACTGCCATGAGCCACAGCGCCAACCCACTGCACATGGTGCGAATCCACGTTGCCATCCCCATCTCCCCAGTCGTTCTTGTGCTGCTCGTAGTGTATTGGTATTTCCAGCCCGTTTGTTCAACCCGCCAGGCGCTGTGGCAGGCCTGGACGGCTTGCTGTTGAAGACGCGACAGTCTTTGAGGCAACCTCCGCTCACTGCGAAAACGGCGGAGTCCGCGAGGACTCCGCCATTCCCTGCTCTAGCACCGTCGCCTACGGACTCAAGGCCGTCCGCGTAGCAACTGCATCGGAGCGTCCATCCGTTGGACCGGTCGCGCGCGTGACGAGGAGCCTGCGCGCGTCCTTCTATGGCATCCCGGCCAGTACGAGGTGCTGATTAACGATTCACCTCGCTTCCAACCAGCGCGCCCAGAGATGCGACCGAACCAACGTTTGTATGTGCCACTTGGATCACCTCCTTCAGTTGCCGTGGGCTCATCGTCGACGCGTGCCGCCCACCGAAGCCGCGCGTTACAAACTGATACTAAGAGTGGCCTCGATTGCGGCGCGAGTAAAGATCTCAAGGTTTGAGCGTCCCTCGGGCTCACAATCTCGCCGGCATGGTCATCCGCTGCGCACGCAGCCGCTTGCAGTGATACGATGCATCACTGGAAATATATCTTGTAAAATATTGATTGTATTTCAATATTTATCGACTAAACGAGTCGGATTCGGGGTGCCCAAGTTGCCTGCCGACCTCGCCCAGTACGCACCAGGACAAAGATTTGTGCGTATCGAAAGGCGCGCTCCGAAGCAGCCAAGCACTCATGAAAGATCTGCGCGGTTTTTCGAGATCTTCCAGCCAGAGAGGGTAAAATAGCCCACGAGCTTCCAGCTCACGCATGCTTCGACCGGCCGAAGTTGCTAAGCGCACGGAAATGCCACTCCACCCGCCTCTCCTTTTATGTTTTCTTGCGCTCAGCCTACCGGCGCTCTCCGCTGATCAACTCGATCTGCAGGGCGTTTACGCACTCGATCGGACCGCGAGCGACAGTATCGATCAAGCAATCGAGAACGGCACTGCTGCCATGAACTTTGTAATCCGGCCGCTCGCGCGCAGTCGCATCGCGAAGACCAACCCGCTCTATCAGCGGGTTCAGATATCCCGCGAACATCTCAGCGTGCGCGTGCAGTTCGATGCGGACGCGCCCATCCAGATTCCGCTCGATGGCCGCGCAGTCCGGTGGGTTCGCCAGGACAATGGCACGTATGATGTGACGGCCGCCTGGACCGCGGATCGACTCGTGATGTATTTCAAAGCGGGTGACGGACAGCGAACAAATACGTTCGATCTGGATCCGGATGCGACGAGGATGAAGTTGGCTGTTGATCTTGCCAGTACACATCTTCCGGGAGCGATCCATTATGTGCTTGCCTATCGCCGGTTGCCGCAGTTGGCCGGCGAACCCGCTCGGCCAGCGCCATGACGCTGCACCGATATAGCCGTAGCGTCCGACGTCCAGCGACCGTGGGTCTTACTTTGATAACCGTCATTGCCCGGTTCTAAATCGTTGCCAAGTTCGGTTGAACGTTCGCAGCTCATCCATGGTGTATACCCGCTCCATTTCAAGGCGCGCGCGAACTTCGGCAGGCGGATAGACGATGCTATTGGCGCGCGTAGACGGGTCGAGATACGGAAGAGCCGCGGCATTACCCGAGGCAAAGCCGATGAACCGGGTTACTTCCGCGGAGATTTCAGGTCGCATCATGAAGTTTATGAACTTCAAAGCCCCGGCGTAATTGGGCGAATCAGCCGGAACAACCATGCTGTCGACGTATAGGGGAACGGAGACGCGCGGAAAAGCGTAGTCGATCTGGATCTTCGTATCGCTTTCCTTAGCCATTCTGCGAGCGATCATCGCATCGCCCGAGTACCCGATCGACAGACACAATTCGCCGTCCGCGAGCTGTTCGTAGTAACCCGAGGTCGCAATGCGCCTCAAGAAAGGCCTGATCTCCTGCAATTTCTTCACAACTGCATCCAACTGCCCCGGCTCCGCCGACAGTTGCGGTTGGCCGAGATAGCGCGCTACCAAGGGCAGGATGTCTTGCCAGGAATCGAGGACGCTGATGCCGCATTTGTCGAGTTTGGCCGCCCATTCCTTCTTGAAAATTAAGTCGAGACTCTCCGTTGGGAGGGAGCCGACGACGGCCTTGACCTTGTCGGCGTTGTATATGACGCCCACGGTGCCCCACATCCATGGGACGGCATAGAGATTGCCCGGATCCACCTGGCTCAAGACTTTCAGTATTTGCGGATCTGCGTTGCGTGCATTGGGTATTTGAGGTTGATCGAGTTTTTTCCAAAATCCCCTGGGGATTTCCCGTGCGAGATGGGGGGACGCGTTCATGGTGACTATGTCGTAGTTCGAGCTGCCCACTGAGAGAGCGGTCTCCGCGGTATCCGGCGAATCAAAAACGGTATAGTTGACGTGGATTCCAGTCTCCGACTGAAATTTCTCCACCACGGATTGCGGGAAATAGTCCGCCCATGCATAGATGTTTACTAAGTGGGCGCGATCCGGCGCCGCGCGTGCCGGCGACCCGAATAGCACGAACGATGCGCAGACTGCGAGCAGTTGGTTGCGGACTAGTTTTAGGTTCACTGTGCACGAGTTCCGTTGCGAGTGGATCCGTCCTGCGACAACAGCGCGCCGTACAGGTCCGGCCGCCGGTCCCGGAAGCATCCCCAGGCTTGTCGGTATTCGTGACAAGCCTCGAGATCAAAGCTCTGGACCAATACTTGCTCGGATTCGCGGTCTGCAGTGACTGCGAGCGCCCCCAGATGATCGGCGATGAATGATGATCCATAGAATGTCATCGACACATTGCCGGTTATTTCCCGACCAATGCGATTCGCAGCGACGACGGGCACCATATTCGCTCCCGCATGGCCGCGCATCACTACTCGCCAATGCTCCATCGAGTCGACGCTCGGGTCGTTGGGCTCCGACCCAATGGCTGTGGGGTACATGAGGAACTCAGCCCCTCGTAACACGAGCGCGCGGGCCGCCTCGGGGAACCACTGATCCCAACAGATGGCGATGCCCAACTTTCCGTAAGCCGTCGCGAATGGTTCAAAGCCCGTATCGCCCGGCGAGAAATAGTATTTCTCCTCGTAACCCGGGGCCTGCGGGATGTGACTTTTCCGGTAGTGACCGGCGACTTTCCCGTCCGCATCGACTACCACGACGGTGTTGAACAATGCGATGCCGGCGCGCTCATAGACGGACATGGGGATGACCACCCCTAGATCCGCCGCGACACGTCGGAAGTGCGCCACGGTTGGGTGATCACTTAAAGGATGAGCTAGATCGTAATAGCGGCTATTCTGGACGGCGCAGAAATACGGGGTCTCGAACAGCTCCGGAATGAGCACGATCTGAGCCCCCTGCCCCGCTGCTCGTCGAATCAATCGTTCGGCGGTGGCAACGTTTTGTTCCCGATCCCAGCTGCAGCTGAACTGAAGCGCGGCGAGTGATACGGTGCGCATGAAAGTCTCCTCAGATCAAGGACGAGGCGATCCGGCGGGTTCCTGCTGGGTAATGCAGTGAATGCCGCCGCCCCCGCGGAACAGATCCATCAACGCGACCGCCACGATCGACCTGTCAGGATAGGCAACCCGCAAGGTTTCCGCTACCGCCTCGTCCTCCGGGAGGCCGTAGGCAGGTGCGATGATGGCGCCATTCGCAGTGTAGAAGTTGACGTATGAGCGGCAAAAGCCTTCCGGCACGGCGGAGCGTGGGGCCTCGGCAATCGGTAGCAGATTGAATCGACGCCCGCGAGCATCTGTTTCCGCTTCGAGGACTCTGCGGTTCTCCGCCATGATCGCATAGCGCGGGTCCGCCGGATCCGCAACGACCTCACACAGAATGGTGGCTGGCTTGACGTACGCGAAATAGCCGTCCACATGACCGTCTGTTTCCGTGTCCATCACATCCCCGGGTACCCAAATGACCTTCTGCACGCCGAGCATGGCACGCAGCTCGGCCTCGGCCTCGACTTTGCTCCAACCGGGATTGCGGTTGGCGTTGAGAACGCAGGTCTCGGCCGTTATCAGCGTGCCTTCGCCGTCAGACAGAAACCCGCCCCCTTCGACCACCAACTCGGACCGATAGACTGGAAACCCCGCCAGTTCGGCGATGCGCGAGCCCAATGTGGCGTCTTGATCATGCGGGTAGTACTTGCCACCCCATGCGTTGAAGGTAAAGGCGGCTGCGGCCCGGCTCCCGGCTCGATTCACGACGAAAGTGGGCGCGGAGTCTCGTAGCCATGAGTCGTCGATCGGCATCGAAACGACCTTGATCGAAGGACCGCACCTTCGACGGGCCGCGTCCGCGTCCGACGGATCCGCAATCATCGTAACGGGCTCATGGGCTGCAATCGCTTGGGCGACCCGCACATAATCCTCGCGCGCGCCCTCAATGTGCTCGCGCCAGAGTTCAGCCCGCTTAGGCCATGCCATCCAGCAGCCCGCGTGGGGCGCCCACTCGGCAGGCATCGTATATCCCAACTGCGCTGGCTTCATCCTAACTCCTTTACGCTCATCGCCGGCCCGTTAGCGCAGATAGGTCGCGGTGATGCCCACGGTACGAGGCCGAACGGTGTGGTCATAGAATAGATCCGAGGTGGTCGTATCGCGTGTATGGGATAGCACGGGATGCGAGTCGGTCAGGTTTTGTGCGAACAGCGACAGGTCGATTCCGCCGAAACGCAGCCCAGCGCGGAGCGCTAAGTTCTTTGTCTCCGGAAGACCGGTATAGGTGGGATCGGAGACTCCATTGTTGGGGTCTTGGATCGGCTGAAGTGCCGTTTGCGCCGTCGTGTATTGAAAATCGAGTCGCAGGTATGGCTTGCGATTGGCAATGGCAGGAAAGTCATATTGGACGGAGGTGAGAAATGTCCAGGGTGCCCCCGGCAGACGATCTCCCGCCGTCACGACCGGCTGTGACGGCGCATCGCTCCCCGTGCACGCGCTTGGGCCGGCGCAGACGGTATGGGTGTATTTCGCATCGACGTGCGCGATCGACACATCGAAGAGCAGCGCGTCGACGGGACGGGTCTGCACTTCGACTTCCCCGCCGACGCTGCGTACTTTGCCCAGATTTTCGACGAAATTCTGACCGCACGCCGGCAAATAGACCGCTTGCTGGATGTTGTTCCAGTCGATGACGAATGCGCTGGCGTTGAATTGCATGCGCCCGCCCCAAAGCAAGTTCTTCGTCCCCAGCTCATAACTCCACAGTGAATCCGCCGCATAGATCTCGGGTCCCGACGTCAACCCGATCGAAGCGAGATTCGAGCCGCAAACGGAGGAGAGCGGCCCGTTGATCCCGCCGGGCCGATATCCCTTTGCGGCGCTCACGTACAGGAGATTGGCAGAATCCGGCTGATAGGCGACAACCGCCTTCGGCGTGATCGGATTCTCGTCATTTGATCCCACCGCCGCGAGGGGCGTCAGCGGTCCTGAGGTCGCGGACAGGAAGGGGCCGTAGTAAACGAGATCGCCGCTATAGGAGATGTGGGACGCGCGTAGCCCCGCCGTCAACTTAAGAGAGTCGAACACCTTGAACGTCGCATCGCCGTACAGCGCGTATTGCCGATCGATTATCTGGGAAATCGGCTGCGTCAGAATTTCACCGTTCGGACAGGGTGCTTGCGGCGTACAAAAGGGCACTTCATAGGCCGCATTGAATTCGCCGTTCAGATTCGGATCGAAAACATGTTCCGTCGTGTTCTCATCGAGATGCGAGTAGAAAACGCCCGTGGTCCAGACGAACGCGGCCGCTGGATCGAGCGATTGGACCCTGATTTCCTGGTAGAAATTGTTCTGATTGTCCGCATCGTGCGACGTGCCGAGATCGCCCGGGGGCGGTGGCAAGGTCAGCCCGAACAGCGCTCGGTCGAACTGCGTGTAATCCGAAATCGAATGCTGGTTTCGCGAGAAATATGAAGTGTCGGAGGTGACATGCGCAAATGCCGCATCCCACTCGATTTTCAGCGCTGCCAGATAGAAGGGATCGGTGCTGGGGTTTCGCTGAGCATTGCCATTCTCGAAGTTGCCTGCGCCCGGATCGGACAACGATGGCCAATAGGCCGAAGTATCCCCTAGCCTCAATTGTTGATAGTAAACAGATGGAGTGATCGACAAGCGCTCCGTGATCGCCCATTTCAAGGCTCCGCGCACCACGACCGTATCTTGAAAGTTCGAATCCGAGTCGGTGACGGCACGAGTCACGTAATTGACATGGTCGACCCATCCACCATCTTCGCGGAAGGAGGCGCTCACGCGAAAGCCCAGGGTGTCCTCAACGATTGGACCGCCGACCGCCCCCCCGATCTCGTACGTAGCGGCCCCATCATGAGTCGTCGCAGCCTCCGAGCGCAGATACACAGACTCGGCATGCAGGTCGGGTGAAGGCTGAATGAATCGCACGGTACCGCCTTCCGATCCCGCACCGAATAATGTCCCCTGGGGGCCGCGCAATACCTCAACGCGCTCGAGATCGAAGAGAGCAGGAAATGCGTTGAACGAGGTGAAAGAAATATGGCGCCCTTGGATTGGGGTGTCATCGATGTAGATTCCTACCGTGGAGGTGCCGGCGGTCGAATCGACCCCGCGGATGTTGATATCCGAATCCTCGTCGTTGAAGTTGCCCGCCGAGGTCGTAGCGTCGCGCTGAAAAGTAACCCCGGGTGTCAGCCGGGTCACATCGTCGATGCTGCGCAATCCCTGAATATCGAGTTTCTCTTGGGTGAAGGCCGTTGCACTAACGGCCACATCCTGCAGCCGCTCCGCTCGACGCGTCGCGGTCACTACAATCTCTTCGAGGCTGCTGGTGCCCGTCGGTGCCTCGCCGTCGGTGCCCATCGCGTCGCTCGGAAACCCTGAGCCATACACCAACCCAAGGGCCATGGCAGGCAGCAGCAACGACCATCCACGCCTACCACGTCTTGACGGCATGATGTTCTCCCTTTGTTGTACTCCCCAGCTACGTCGAAGTAGCAAAACACCGGTCGATCAATGACGCAAACGAGCAATTCTTGACAATTGGTCTAAATTAATTCATCAATTGGGTGTGTCGAGACCCTCTGTAACCTTGAGCACCCTGCGCGGGTTCGAGGCGGCGGCGCGACTCGCAAGTTTCGCCTTGGCGGCCGATGAACTGCACCTCTCCCATTCGGCGGTCAGTCACCAGATCAAACTGCTGGAGGGAGAATTAGGCCAACCACTATTCCGGCGGGTCGGCCGATCGGTCGTGCTCACGGATGCCGGTAAAGACTTCGCGCGCACCGTGCGGGAAATCCTGCGGCGACTGGAGGACGGAGTCGTCCGGCTTGCCCCCTACCAGAAGCCGAGCGGAGTTATTCTCTATACGACCGTGTCTTTTGCACGTGGGTTTCTCCGGCAAAGAATGGCGCAATTCCGCGCTCAGCTGCCGGACGTGGATCTTTGGTTGGACACGAGCGAGCGGGCGGTCGATTTCACAACCGATGAGGTCGATATTCTGATCACCTACACTGGCGGCGTCGCCGCGCATGGCACGATTGACGCCCACCTGCTGGAGGATAAGCGAGTCCCAGTCGCGGCACCGAGCCTGATCAGCAAAATGGGGGGAACATCTGGCGGAGCAACCTCGATTGTGGGATGGCCTCTGTTGCATGACGAAAGCGATGTCAGCTGGCGGCAGTGGTTTTCGCAGACTGGCCAACCCGACGTCGATGTGGTCAGCGGCTGCAATTTTTCCGACCACGCCCTGATGATTGATGCGGCGGCCGACGGCCACGGCGTTGCGCTTGCGAGCACGATTTGCGCTGATCCTTATTTGCGGACGGGAGCGTTGTTGGCGTTGGAGGGACCCGACATTCCGCAGGCCGCTTATCGTATCTATTGCGATTTGCGTTCCTACGAGGACGACCAGGTGCGGCGTGTGTACGAATGGTTCATTCGCGAGGCTGCAAGAAGCGAGAGCACGAGGGCGACAGTCGGAGTCTAAATCCGCTCATCCATTTGGTGAATTTTCCTCTTTTGCACCAGCCGCCGCGCCTCCACTATCCTGCTAACCGCTCTCATATATCGAGGGACTGACCATGTTTGCTTCCAAGGAGCGCTCCTCGGCGGGGTCCGCAGGCTGCGGTGCGCTGATGCTCGAAACGCCTCTGGCCGCCGGCCTTCGAATGCCTGCCGAGTGGGCGAAGCACGAATGCTGCTGGATGGCGTGGCCCAGTCGGGATGACCAGTGGGTCGACGGTCTCGCGGGCGCGCAGCGCACGTACGCGTCGATCGCACAGGCCATTCGGCGCTTCGAGCCCGTGCGGATGGTGGCGGAACCTCATTGCGCCCAGGACGCGCGCGATCAGTGTGGAGCGGATATCGACATCATTCCCCTGCCCATTGACGACCCCTGGATGCGCGATAGCGGTCCAACGTTCATCACGGGTACATCTGACAGGAGAGCCGGAACGGCGTGGCGCTTCAATGCTTGGGGCGGGAAGGTGCCGGAGTACGCAGAGAACGCTCGGCTTGCGAGACGAGTGCTGAGTCTTGCCGGGGCTCCCTGCTATCAATCGAGCCTGTGCCTGGAGGGCGGGGCTATACACACCGATGGTGAAGGCACCATCATCACGACGGAATCGGTCGTGCTAAATCCCAATCGAAACCCTGGAATCAGTAAGCACGCGGCGGAACGAGAGGTTTGCGAAGCGCTCGGTGCTAGCAAGGTCATCTGGCTGCCGGGGGATCCGAAGGGGATCTACGCCGATATCACTGATGGACACATCGATGGACTGCTGTGCTTCGTGAGACCTGGAGTGGTGCTATTCGAGAGCGATCCGAGCGCCTCGGGCGCGGCGCGGCAGCTCGCGGCGGATAACAGACGCGCTCTAGAAGCCGCTGTCGATGCGGCTGGAAGACGGCTACAGATCATTTCAATCGACGATGCCTATGAGGCACAGACACGTCACGACATGTTTTGTCGATCGTACGTCAATTTCTACATGGCCAATGGGGGCATTGTGATGCCCTCTTATGGCGTGCCGGGCGACGCTCGAGCCCACGCAGTAATTCAAGCTTGCTTTCCGGACCGAGAGGTGGTGCAAGTAGACGTCACATACCTCGCCAGTGGCGGCGGCGGGATTCACTGCGTTACGCAGCAGCAGCCAGCGTAAGCGCAATGTCGAACTCGGCAGATTGCATGCGACGCAGCCTTTACCTTGCGGTATTCCTTTTGGTCGCTGGTTCGAGCGCCTGCCAACGCACGTGCGGACCCGACGCTGCTCACTCGAATGTCGACGCGGAGGCAGCGGCGATTCAATCGTTGGCATCGGAGTGGTTCAAGGCAATCGCCGCGCACGACCTTGAGAAAACTCTGTCGTTCTATGCACCAGGAGCGCAATACCTCGCCGAGGGCCGACCCGCGGCATCCACGCCCGAGGAGCGGCGCAAGCTTTGGATGGAGGACTACGCTACTCCTGGGTTCTCCTCCGAAGAAGCAACCACGGTCATCGAAGTTGCTCGGTCCGGAGATCTCGCGTATCAGCGCGGCACTTACCTGAGTAAAGCGCAAAATGAGCAGGGAAGGCTGACGGCCACTACAGGCAAATTTCTCGTCGTCTGGAAAAAACAGGGCTCGGGTGAATGGCAGGCGATTATTGACATCGATAATTCAGACCAGTGATTTGACTGAGACTGATTCTCCGCCGCTTTCCCGCTATTCTGTAATATCGAATGGTCGCTAACCGGCTGCTGCCAAGCGTACCGGCTCAAGCTTCGAGACTTTCTCATTCCGCCGAGAAGTCCGGGCGATGCCGGGGGCCTTCGCAGCGCAGCATTGGGCACACCCTGCCCTGTAACGACCCGTCAGCCCCCAAGGCGCACCCAGATGCGCGCCACGAGGCGGCATGTCCACCTGGGCAGCGCCAGGACATCATTGATGCTATGCATCGCCCTCATAGACACAATCACATGTATTCCCAGCGACGACCGGAGATATGCTGCCGTCGTTCGAATCAACCCTAGGAGCTGCCGATGGATATCAAACCGTTATTCACAGCAAAGGCGAGTGCAACCGGCGGTCGAAATGGGCAGACCCGGGCCGAGGATGGTTCGGTAAACGTGAACCTTTCCGTGCCCAAAGAGATGGGCGGCCCAGGAAAGCCTGGCACCACGACACCTGAACATCTGTTTGCTGCGGGCTACGCGGCCTGCTTCGGCGGCGCGCTCGATTACGTCGGTGTCCAGAAGAAGAAGAACGCCAAGAATGCCACGGTGAGCTGCAGCGTGACGATCGGCCCACGCACGGCCGGCGGATTCGGGCTCGCCGTGAAACTGCTCGTAACAGACCCGAGTCTACCGCAGAAGGAGCTTGAGGAATTGGCGCGTGAAGCGCACGAAAACATCTGCCCCTACTCCCACGCGACGCGCGGGAATGTAGAGGTGGCTTTGGAGGTCAAGGGCGGCTAGCGCGTGGCTGCCCGATGGCAGCCCCACCAAAATAGAACACAATCGGAGAGACCATGGCAGCTGAAAGCAAGTGCCCGTTCACGGCTCGACCTCAGTCGAAGAGCAATCGCGACTGGTGGCCGAACCGCCTGGATATTCAGATCCTCAATCAGCATTCCCCGCAGTCAAATCCTCTGGGCCCAGCCTTCGACTACGCGAAAGAATTCAAGAGCCTCGATTTAAATGCCATGATCAAGGATCTACGTGCCCTGATGACCGATTCGCAGGACTGGTGGCCCGCCGACTTCGGCCACTATGGGGGCTTGTTTATTCGCATGGCGTGGCACAGTGCGGGTACCTACCGCATCGCCGACGGCCGCGGCGGAGCCGGCGGCGGTCAGCAGCGCTTTGCACCGCTAAACAGTTGGCCCGACAATGCCAACCTCGACAAGGCGCGCCGCCTGCTGTGGCCCATCAAGCAGAAGTATGGGCGCAAGATCTCCTGGGCCGACCTATTCGTGCTCACGGGAAACGTCGCGCTTGAATCCATGGGCTTCAAGACCTTCGGCTTCGGCGGAGGACGAGCCGACACCTGGGAGCCCGAAGATCTTTACTGGGGGCCTGAAGGAAGCTGGCTGGGCGATGAGCGCTACAGCGGCGAGCGCGAACTGCAGAACCCGCTCGGCGCGGTACAGATGGGCCTCATCTATGTGAACCCCGAGGGACCCAACGGCAAGCCGGACCCCGTGGCTGCGGCACGCGACATCCGCGAGACCTTCGCACGCATGGCGATGAATGACGAAGAGACGGTGGCGCTCATTGCGGGCGGTCATACATTCGGCAAGACCCATGGCGCCGGAGATCCGTCGTTCATCGGCCCGGAGCCGGAAGGTGCTGTCATCGAGGATCAAGGTCTGGGCTGGAGCAGCAAGTACGGCACCGGCTTCGGGGCGGACACGATCACCGGTGGTCCCGAAGTCACCTGGACGCAAACGCCGACCCGATGGAGCAATTATTTCTTCGAGAATCTGTTCAAGTATGAGTGGGAGCTTACGAAAAGTCCCGCTGGCGCGCAGCAATGGAAGGCAAAGAATGCGCCCGCGATCATTCCGGACGCCTATGACAGATCCAAGAAGCATGTGCCCACAATGCTCACCACGGATCTTGCGCTGCGCTTCGACCCGACCTACGAGAAGATCTCGCGCCGCTTTTACGAGCACCCGGATCAGTTTGCGGACGCCTTCGCGCGCGCGTGGTTCAAACTCACGCACCGCGACATGGGCCCAATCGTGAGGTATTTGGGTCCGCTCGTGCCGAAAGAAACGCTGATCTGGCAGGATCCGATTCCGCCCGTCAATCATCCGTTGATCAATGAGCAGGACATCGCGGCGCTCAAAGGCAAGATCCTCGCCTGCGGCCTTTCCGTCTCTGCGCTAGTCTCAGCGGCGTGGGCCTCGGCATCCACCTTCCGCGGCTCTGACAAGCGCGGCGGCGCGAACGGCGCACGCATTCGCCTGGCGCCTCAGAAAGATTGGGACGTGAACCAGCCGCCCCAGTTGAAGAGCGTGCTAGACAAGCTGGAGACGATTCAAAAGGAGTTCAACGCCTCGGCCGCTGGCGGCAAGAAGGTGTCGATCGCGGATCTCATCGTCGTAGGCGGCGCCGCGGCGATCGAAAAGGCCGCGAAAGATGGCGGGATCGACATCAAGGTACCCTGCACGCCGGGCCGGATGGATGCCTCACAGGACCAAACCGACGTTGCTTCCTTCGCGCCTCTGCAGCCGATGGCTGATGGCTTCCGCAACTACTCCCGCGGACCGCAGTTCATGCCCCCTGAGGAGGCGCTGGTCGATCGGGCGCAACTCTTGAAGCTCTCAGGCCCCGAGATGACCGTGCTCGTCGGGGGTCTGCGGGTCCTGAACGCCAATGCCGGGCAAGCGAAGCATGGCGTCTTCACTCGGAGGCCACAGACGTTAACCAACGACTTCTTCGTGAACCTCCTCGACATGCGCACGGAGTGGCGGCCAGCCGAAGCGGAGGGCATATACGAGGGCCGTGACCGCAAGACAAAAGAGATGAAATGGACCGGCACGCGTGTGGATCTGATTTTCGGTTCGCACTCGCAGCTGCGCGCCTTTGCCGAGGTCTACGCGAGCTCGGACGCGAAGGACAAGTTCGCCAAAGACTTTGCAGCTGCGTGGACCAAGGTGATGAACCTCGATCGCTTCGATCTCGCCTGAAGGAAGACTCTCCCGGCAGTCAGGCGGCGGCTAAATACCCTCGGCCGCCGCCTTGACGGTAAATGAGTCTTTCATCGGCTCGAAACGCGGCCGCGTTATCGAATAATAGTTACGTGAAGTTAGCTATCTATATCATTGATATTTAATATAACTTCTGATATACGATCTCTCCCACGTTGCGATGAAGGCGGCGGAGCTGAGCGGCAGTTCGCAGTCTCGGAGGGCGCGCGGGCGTATTCGTGTTGCCGTCAATTCGGCTTCTTGAAGCGAAGCAGAAACTGATCTGTGCGGCCGCGAATAGATGAGTCGAACACATTTCTGGTAGTGATCATCGGCGTGGTTTGAAAGGATTGAACTCTCGCGATCTAGTTTAAAGCCCGCTGCCAGCGCATCGCCATAGGATTTTGGTATTTGCTCACGCTGTGACTTGGCGGCTATCTGCTGGATTTGCCGGACGCCTTGTCGACTCCTTCGGATTCGCAACAGCGTTTCTATCCATCACCGGCTTCAAGGGGCATGTTTGTGCTTGCGATCTTCCTGCGGTGTACACGCCCGGCGCCGAAGAGCATAGTGACGAATTGAGGATGACCCGCAGGATTTGCAATGAAAAGAATTCTTGTGATTGGCGCCAGCGGCAACATGGGAAAAGCCGCGATGTCAGGGCTGTCCCATCATCACCTCATTACTGCCAGCCGTTCCGGCAACGCGGTTGACCACCGAGTCGATATCACCAACGAGCAATCTCTGCGTAGCCTGTACAAGGCCGTCGGTGCTGTCGATGCGGTAGTCAATACGGTGGGTTATTGCGAGTACGCTCGATTTCTCGAGATGACGGACAAACAATGGCGGACTACTATCGACAGCAAACTGATCGGTCAGATCCAAATCGTCCGCATCGGCGCGGAATACGTCAACGACGGCGGATCGTTTACCCTGATATCGGGCATTTTGGCCGTCAAGCCCACTCCGATGGCCATTGCGGACGCCACTACGAGCGGTGCGATCGAGACATTCGCTAAATGTGTCTCATTTGAAATGCCACGCGGTCTCCGAGTCAATGTAGTCAACCCAACCGTGCTGGAGGAGTCCTGGCCGATCTATGGCGAAATGATGCCTGGTTTTCAGCCGGTACCCGGGGCCTTGGTTGGCAAGGCTTTCCAGCGTTCCGTCGATGGTTTTATTTCAGGACAGGTTCTAACGGTGGACGCATGAGTACAGCGCCACAGCCAAACTTTAGGAAGCGCCGCGCCGTTCGCGAGCGTCATAGATAAGGAGGCGCACAGGCGCTGACCACCGTTGTCGGGAATTGAGATACGTTGCGAAAGCGATGCGGTCTTCGGCTGTCGAAGAGGAACGAGTCGCCCGTCCGCAACAGGTAGACGGCGCCGCCGACAGTCAGCTCGAGCTCGCCGGAAACCACGACGCCGCCCTCCGAGGATTCATGCTCGAGCATGGTCTCTCCCGTATCGGCGCCGGGCGAATACACCTCATAGAGGATCCGCAGATTGTGCCGGTGCGCATCGCCGACTTGGCGTAGCGACAGATGAGCCTCCGGGCCCCCATCCCCTGATTGCGGGAACTGCGAGGTGAGATCGAGTAATTCGTTTGGCCGGAACACGACCTGCTCTTGCGGGTGTGCCAGGATTTCGGTCTTGAAGAACTCCGCCATGGTCATCGGAATGCCGCTCAATATCTTGCGCAAAGAAGATACTGAGGGACTGCTGCGATTGCCTTCGATCATGGAGATCTGGCCATGCGGCACGTCCGCCCGCTCCGCCAGCTGGCGTTGGCTCAGCCCGACCGACGTGCGCACAGACCGAAGTCGGCTTCCGACATCAAATTCTTTTTGAATCATAGCTTTACCATCTTTATAGCATGTTCTATAAAGAGATCTTGCTTTGCCCGCCGCGCCAATTCACCGACGTCTCACCGCGGACACTCAGCCGGAATCCTTTTCCGCCGACCTCGGCCGATGTTTTCCGTTGCTCAGTATTTTGAACACTTGTAGAGTTCGATCATAGCCGAGGGGGTGTGAATTCACGCGCACTGGTGAGGCCGCGGACAGTTCGATTGGGCCGATCCGTTTTTTGGAGGATCACTTGATGCCGGAAGAGGTGCTGATCCGCGACACGGCATGCGCGTTCGGCGCCAACGTGCTCTCGCCGCGCATCGGCGAGGCACGGAATCTCGAGACGGCGAACACCCACGAAGGTACCCGCGACATCCACGCTCTTATTCTCGGCCGTGCACGGACCGAGCTCCGCGCTTTCGCATGACGGAGAGCGCACCCGCCCCTCTTGCCGGCATTCGAGTTGTCGAGCTCGCGCGCATCCTCGCGGGACCCTGGATCGGGCAGACGCTCGCGGATCTGGGAGCCGACGTGATCAAGGTCGAGTCGCCCGAAGGGGATGAGACGCGCCGCTGGGGACCTCCGTTCGTGCACGGCCGCGAGGGTGAGGTTCTCGACGCCGCGTACTACCACTGCTGCAATCGCGGCAAGCGCTCGGTGGTCGCCGATTTTCGCGAGCCCCGCGATCTTGAGCTCGTCACACGACTCGTCGATCGATCGGACATCCTCATCGAGAACTTTAGGACCGGAACACTCGCGAAGTTTGGTCTCGACTATCCTACCTGTAGGGCGCGTAATCCGTGGCTCATCTATTGCTCAGTGACCGGCTTCGGGCAGGACGGCCCCTATGCGCAGCGCGCTGGTTACGACGCGATGATCCAGGCGATGAGCGGCATGATGGATATCACAGGGGATCCCGACGGCGAGCCGCAGAAGATCGGCGTCGCACTCGCCGACATCCTCACTGGGGTCTACGGTGTGGTCGCGATCGAGAGTGCGCTCGTCGCCCGGCAGCGTACCGGCGAGGGGCAGCACATCGACATGGCGCTCTTTGACGTGATGGTCGGAGTGCTCGCGAATCAGGCGCTCAACTACTTCGTTTCTGGCATACCGCCGCGCCGCATCGGCACCGCCCACCCCAACATCGTCCCGTACCAGACCTTCGCCACCTGTGACGGGCACTTGATGATCGCGGTAGGGAGTGACTCTCAGTTCGCGAAGCTGTGCGCGATCCTCGGTCGCCCTGACCTCGGCGGCAATCCACAATACGTGACGAACGCCTTGCGCGTGCAGTACCGCGCGGATCTCATTGCCGTGCTGCGCCAGGAGATTCACGCGTGGGATCGCGACGAGTTGCTGGCGCGGCTCGCCAAAGCGGGTGTGCCAGCGGGCCCCATCAACACCATCGCCGACGTCTTTGCGGATCCTCAGATCATGGCTCGCGGCATGCGCGTCGATTTCGTTCGCGAGGACATCGCCGGCGGGCGGCTGTCCGGGGTCCGGACGCCCATCCGATTCTCGGCATCGCACCTGCGCCTCGACAGCCCTGCGCCCCGTCTCGGGGAGCACACGGCCGCGGTGGCACGCGAGCTCGGACTCAATCGTTGAACACGAGCCGGCCGAGTGGGAGTCGAGAGCCACTTGTGTTCAGCGGCAATGCGAATCCGGTGCTCGCCCAGGCGATTACGCGGCACCTGCAGGTACCGCCGGGCCGTGCGCAGATCGAGCGATTCAGCGACGGTGAGATCAACGTGGAGGTCATGCAGAACGTGCGCGGTCGCGACGTTTTCATCGTGCAGCCCACGAGCCCGCCCGCGAACGATCATCTGATGGAGCTCCTGCTCATCACGGATGCCTGCCGGCGGGCCTCCGCGGCATGCATCACCGCGGTGGTTCCCTACTTCGGCTACGCGCGTCAAGACCGGCGGTTGCGTGCAGCGCGCGTCTCGATCGCCGCGAAGCTGGCGGCGAATATGATCACCACTGCGGGGGTGGACCGGCTGCTCACCGTCGATCTTCACGCCGATCAGATCCAGGGATTCTTCGACATCCCCGTGGACAACGTATATGCCTCGCCGGTGTTGCTTGGGGATATGTGGAGCCGCAAGGCTACCGCCACCATCGTCGTCTCTCCGGATGTGGGCGGTGTCGTGCGAGCCCGAGCGTTCGCCAAGCAGCTCGAGGACGCGGATCTCGCCATCATCGACAAGCGCCGGCCGCGGCCGAACGAACTCGAGGTCATGAACGTGATCGGCGATGTGGCACAGAAGACCTGCATCATCGTCGATGACATGGTGGATACCGCGGGAACCTTATGCCAAGGAGCACAGGCTCTCAAACAGTCCGGCGCGGCGCGGGTAGCGGCATACGTCACCCATCCCATCCTCTCGGGTCCGGCGCTCGAGCGCATCCAAGCATCCGTACTCGACGAAGTAGTGGTGACCGACACCATCGCGTTGTCGAGCCCCGCACGCGCGTGCCCGAAGATTCGTGTCCTGAGCGTGGCGGGGCTCCTCGCGGAGACGATTCGACGCATCAGTGACGACGAATCGGTGAGCTCGCTCTACGCCGACTGAGCCGCGACCCTCGACGCTCGCGAGCAGTTGTGCCTCCGTGGGGGCCAGCCCCTCGTCGGCGAGCGCTAGGCCACCTGGAAGCCGACGACCCCCTTCGTCTCTAGGAACTCGTCGAGCCCGAACTCAGACCACTCGCGACCGTTTCCCGACTGCTTGTAGCCCCCGAACGGTGCGCCGATGTCGAAGTCCGGGTTGTTGAGGTACACGGTGCCGGCCCGCATTCGGCTACCCACGGCGCGCGCGTGCTCGAGACTCGAGGACTGCACGTACGCGGCGAGTCCGTAGACGGTCTCGTTCGCGATCCGGATGGCCTCCTCCTCGGTCTCGTAAGGCATGATGCTGAGGACGGGGCCGAAGATCTCCTCCCGCGCGATGCGCATGCTCGGCTTCACGTCGGCGAACAGCGTTGGCCGCACATAGTAGCCCCGCGACAGGCCCTCCGGTCGTCCGAGGCCGCCGATGACCAGCGTCGCGCCCTCCTTGATCCCCGAGTCGATGAGATTCTGGATCTTGTCGAACTGAGCTTTGCTAACCACCGGCCCAAGTCCCGACGATTCCTTGCGCGGGTCGCCGACCACGTAGGTGCTCGCGGCCTTGCGAGCGATCGCGATCGCCTCCGCCTGTCGCTCGCGCGGGACTAGCATGCGGGTCGGCGCGTTGCAGCTTTGACCGCTATTGCCGAAGCATGTGGCGATACTGGGCGGAATCGCAGCGGCCAAATCAGCGTCCGGCAAGAGGATGTTCGCGGACTTCCCTCCGAGTTCCTGGTGCACGCGCTTGACGGTGTCGGCGGCGGATTTCGCTACCAGTACTCCCGCGCGCGTCGAGCCGGTGAAAGACACCATGTCGATGTCGGGATGGCTCGAGATTCGTGACCCTACAGTATCGCCGGTCCCCTGCACCATATTGAAGACGCCCTTCGGCACGCCCGCCGCCTGCATCACCTCGGCGAAGATCACGGCGTCGATGGGTGCAATCTCGCTCGGTTTCAGCACCATGGTGCATCCGGCCGCGAGTGCCGGCGCGACCTTGCAGGTAATCTGATTGAGCGGCCAGTTCCATGGGGTGATCATGCCAACGACGCCGATCGGCTCCTTGACCACGCGGGTGTTGCCACGCATGTACTCGAACCGGTAGCTCTTTAGCACCTTCACGATCTCCGTGAGATGCGCGCGGCCAATCCAGACCTGCGCACCGCGCGCGAAGCCGAGCGGAGCACCCATCTCGCGCGATACCGCCTCTGCGATGTCCTCGGCACGCTTGTCGTACTCGGCGCCGATTGCCTCGAGAAGCTCGACGCGCTCATTGACGCTGGTGCGCGAGAAGCCGTCGAAGGCCGCGCGCGCTGCCTTGACTGCGCGATCGACGTCCGCCGCAGAACCGATTGAGATCTTGGCGAAAGGCTGTTCCGTGGAGGGGTCGATCACGTCGAGCGTGCGAGCCTCGATCGGGTCAACCCAGGCTCCGTCGATGTAGAACTTCAGATAGTTTGCAGTATTCATGGCGGTCACTCTCAATGGTTGGGGTTTGGGGTTCAGAAAGCGGCCCTGAGCTTCGGGGCCACGTATCTCTCAAATTGCTCGACGTAGGGCCGTCGGTGCGCAATGACATTCCGTGTCGTGAGGCCAAGACTGCAAGCTCGAGCACCTGTCGTGGCCCGAACTGTTCAGCCCTGATGCTTTGTTGCCGAGTCGTCGCACGATCGATCTCCATAGACTTGAGGATGAGGGAGCGCCCGGCCCTATCAGAGCTTGCGGTAGGCGTCCTTAATGCGGATTCGCCCGTTGGAATCGAAGCCGATGACGTCGATCCCGTCGACCTCGCGAAGCTCCCCGTCGGCGCCAGGCAGGCTCAAAGTCCAGTAGGACAGACACTGATCGTCGAAGAACACGAGCCTAGACGGCGGAGCGGGGGGAGCGGCTGGGTCCGCAGGTCGGCAGATCCTCGCGAATCCCTCGCGCACCGCCGTGCTGCCCTCGAAGGTGGCGCCGCCCGAGGTACGGTAGACAGGTGCGTCGCTCATGAGCGCCATCAGAGCATCGATGTTGCCGCACGCCCAGGCGTGCGAGAAGCGCTCCATGGTCGCGCGCATCTCGGTCTCCGACAGCCGGTGTCGATCGCCGGCGGCCTGGGTGTTCTTCTCGCTCATCGCACTCTCCCCTCTTCAGATTCCAGCGATCGCGCGACCGATGACATAGGCTTCCCAGACATCATCACCCTCATAACTGGCCGAGGCGATTTGCTTAAGGGCGGCGGAGCCGTCGATCGCCACCGTGTTGCGCAGCAACTTGAAGAGCGGAATGTCCGAGGAAGAATCACCGTAGGCGATACAGTCGCGGACGTCGAGTCCGTATTGGTCCATGAGATTCTTCACGATTTCCACTTTCGATTGCGGGCTGAGCACCCGCTCGGGGAGAGGGGCGATGCCCCCCTCGACCTCTGCGCCATGTGCACTGGTCGCCCCCCACTCGAGTAGGCGGCGCGCGAAGAACATGGGCGAGAGCGTGATCACGGCGCTGTACTCGCCGCGCGCTGCAATGTCGCCGAATACCCGCGGGATGTTGCGCTTCCACGGGGTCTTCGCGAACACCTCATCGACGTCTCGATCACTGATCGGTCCCCAGAGCGGCAGGCAGAGCTCGAAGAACTCGACGTGTCCCACCTCGCCTCGGCTCCAGGCCTCCTCGATAAGGTTAACGTCGGCGAGCTTGCCGACGTGATCCGAGATGTGCAGGCACGCGGATCCCTTCAGCAGGGTTCCGTCCATATCGAACACGTGCAGCTTGCTCACCGCGCGCTCCGTCGCACTGCACCGGCCGGCGTCAATGAGGGCTTGCGTGCACCGGCGGGGGCGCAGACCGAGCCGCGAATCTTGAGCTCGGTCGCGAAATCCGTGGTTGCGGGCGGTTCCGATAGACCCGCCTTGCTGAGCAACAGCTGGGCGGCGCTTCTCCCCATGTCGTAGCTCGGTTGTGCGACGGTGGTAAGCGGCGGATAGACGTATTGCGACGAGGTGATGTCGTCGAAGCCCACGATCGAGATGTCCTCGGGAATCGCGCGGCCACATTCCTTGAGCAGTCGGATGCCGCCCATCGCCATGAGATCATTGGCATAGGCGATTGCAGTCAGCGAGGCGTTCGTCGGATCGTCGAGGATCTTCCTGGTCGCGCGATAGCCCGACTCCTCGGTGTAGTCGCCCGCGACCACCACGATCTGATCGGGATCCTTGCCGGCGCCCGCGAGAGCCTCGCGATACCCCGCAAGGCGCTGCTGGCTGGTCCACAGCCAAGGAGGACCTGCAACGATCGCGACCTCCCGGTGGCCCATACGAATCAATTCTTGCGCGACTTGACGCGCGCCGGTGCGATTCGCGGCGCTGATGAAGGGGGCATCGAGACCCGGAATGCACTCGTCGACGAACACCACGGAGCCCGACTCTACTAGCTTCACAAGCCCGATGGTCGGCTTGCCCGACCCCGAAAGCAGGATCATGCCGTCGAGACGGCGTGCGCGCAAGGTTTGAGCGTAGTACTCCTCCCATTCGTTTTCCGCACCGGTCGTTCCGACGACCATCAAGACGTCGTGCTCTTGCGCGACTTTCTGCACGCCCTCGGCGACGGAGGCGAAAAACGGATTGTGCAGATCCGGTACGACCAGTCCGATCGAGGAACTACGCTGCCGCTTCAGGCTCCGCGCGGCGGTGTTCGGCTCGTATCCCAGGTCGGTGATGGCCTGCAGGATGCGCCGGCGAATCTGCTCGGTCACGTGGGGCGCGCCGTTGATCACGGCACTCACGGTGCCGACGGAAGCACCGGCGGACTTGGCGACCTCGCGGATGGTCGGTCGCCGCCGGCTCGCCGGCGATCCGCCGTTAGTGGGTGTGAGCTCGTCGCCTCGCGGTCCGTCACTGGGTCCCTTGTTACGCATGCGACCGCACGATCAGGCCCGATTCGCGGCCCAACCAACCATGGACGACCAGAGGTCGCCGTAGTGCGGCCAGCGCATGAACTCGGGCGGTGCCCAGTGTGGCGCCACGTCCGACGTGAATGCCAGCACCCGCCCTCGCCCCTCATTCTTGAGGACCAGGAGCGGGTCGCCACCAATCTTCGCGACGACGGTGCTTCCGGGCTTCGCGACCGTCTTGTTGTAGCCGAGGAGTACAGGCCATTTCGAGGGGATATCTCCTGTCGCTGCATGCGAGCTGATCACTTCCGGCTCGAGGCCCTCCGGAATCTCGATTCGATCGTCGTGCGGCAGCATCTCGACCGGCAGGATCGAGGCAAGGGGACTCATGCCGTAGCGGGCACGGCCGTCGATGCCGCTGAACGACATGTAGCCGCCGATCTTCACCAGCCCCCCGCCCTGGCGTACGAAGTCAACAATGAGCTGCAGCCGGTTGACGGTGATCTTCGATTTGAGGAACGTATCGTTGCTCAGGAGGAAGGAGTTCGAGCCGATGTCGCTCAACGCCACCGCATCGTACTGCTGCAGCTCCTCGAGGGAGGTTGGGAATTTCTCCGACACCTCGTGGGCGCGAACGTAGTGGACGTCGAAACCGTGCTCGGCGAGACAGCGCAGGAACACCCCCGCTCCCTCCTCGTATTCGACCGAGATGAAATGATCGAATCCCTTCATGTGGATCGTATGCTTGATCCACGACTCACCGACGAAGAGAATCTTGGTACCGGTTGCCTTCCCCGCTTTCATTTTGCCATTCCTGTGAGTTGTGCCCGCACTCGCGCTCCGCGACGCACCGGTGCGCCGCGGGCCTCGCGAGTCAAGAGATGATCCGATCCTTCACGAAGCTCGGCAGCACGCGCGACTCCGGCACCGTCGGCAGGGAAGTCTCGCGCATGTCCCAGCCGTTCCACTTCTGCGGTACGAGCTCGAGCATCTGGCGTCCCGCAGCCCGACCGAACTGGAAATAGGACTCGGCGTATGGGTGTCCATCGTAGAAATACTTCTCGAAGATGAGCGCCTCGATCTCCCGGACGAAATCCGCACCATCGATTTTCTTGAGCGTGCCCTTCATGTTGATGCCGTGGACGGTCGCATACTCATCGCCGCTGTCGATCACGGCGGAGAGCGCGCGACCCGCCTGAGCGTTGTGTGCGTGCCTGCTGCCGGCGTCGAGGGGCAGGTATATCCGCTCGTCCTTCACGACGAACCAGAGCGGCGAGAGATAGATCGTGCCGTCGTCGTTGATCGTCGCCACTCGTATGGTCTTCTGGCGGGTGATGTAGGCCCAGCGCTTCGCGCCGCGCATGCCGTGGATCGGCGTGGTTCGATTGGCGGGTGCCTTGTTCTCACTCATGCGAGTCTCCATAGCGGCGCGTCGTGAGCGAATGGCTGTAATCCGGAAGCTCCGCGAGCCCGCAGCGCGGGGACGGCCCGCTAGACCAGAAGAACATGGTCTCGACGCCGGTCGGCACCAAGGTGTAATCATAGCCGGCCGGCAGGTAGATGTGCTCGCCGGGGCCTGCCTCGAGCACCAGCTCGCGTCCCGTCGGATCGTTGACCAGCAAGCGAATCTTGCCCTTTAGGCAGTAGTGGGTCTCGTCGAAATCCCGCTGATTCCAATTGTAGGGAACATGATCCGGCGTCTGCCAGCAGATCCCTTGACGGAAGTAGCGCGCATCGTCGCGCTCCTGCGAGAGAAAGATCGCCGTATCGATACCGGGTTTGAAGAGCAGTCGCGGGAGCGACTCGATCTCCTGCATCGTGATGACGCGCGGGTAGCGTCTATCGCTCGTCTCGTAAGGATCGTATTCGGACATGGCGCAACCTCTTAACGTGGGGAACGGCGTCACACACCCTGAGTCTTCACGGTTCGCACCGCGTGGCCCCAGTTTGACCGGCCCTATCTAGGATGAATCGGTTCAAAAGTCAATGCCGCCCATTGGCAGCGGCCTCCACGCAATTAGCGCCCCAATGCTCGAGCGCCTGGTCGGTCTCAGCGCGCCGCGGCAGGCTCGACTGACTCCCGGCGCGCAGACAACAGAGCGCGGCCGCGGTTCCAGCCCGTTGCATCGCCTCCGGCAACGACTTGCCGCGCGCGAATTCGGCGGCCAACACGCCGATGTAGCAATCGCCGGCGGCCGTGGTATCGACCGGCGTGATCGAGCGTGCGGCCGATTGAAAAGCGCCGCGCGACTTGGAGCACGCCTCGGCTCCACGGCTGCCGAGGGTGCGCACGACGTCGACGCCGAGCGCCCGGTTGAGGGCCGTTGCGTCGGGACCGCAACCGATCCACGTCGCCAGCGCCTGCGCCTCGTCCTCGTTGACCACGATCATGCTGCACGCGCGCAGCGACTCGAGCGGCACTGGAGCGGCGGGTGCCAGATTCAGAATCGTGAAAACGCCCGCTTTCTTCGCGCGCAGAATAACCGACTCAACCTGCGCTAGCGGGCTCTCGAGCTGCAGCAGGATGATTCGCGAGCGCTCGAGCAGCCCCTCATCGATTTGCCGGTGAGAGATCTCTGCGTTGGCGCCGAGGGCGACGACGATCTGGTTGCGACCCTGCGCATCGGTCTGCACAGATGCGCAGCCCGTGGGCCGTTCGCTAAGCGCGAGATGGGCCAGATCGACCCCGCCCTCGCGCAATCCCGCGAGCGCGGCTTCGGCGAGCGCGTCCCGGCCCACCGCACCGACCATCGTCACGCGAGCACCGTCTCGCGCTGCCGCCACCGCTTGATTCGCCCCCTTGCCGCCCGCTTCGATCGTGAGGTCACGCGCGAGCAGTGTCTGACCCGGCGCGGGCAAGCGATCCATGCCGAAGATCATGTCCGCATTGACCGAGCCGAATACCGTGATGAGTTCCTGAGATATCCGCGTGTCTAGCATTGGCAACCTGGTGGACCGCCCATTTGCGCGAGACCGCCCTGGCGGCCCCACCGGAGGCGGAATCTTAGCGAAACGTTTCATAAATGTCCCGATGAATTGCGCCAGGATGTTTTGTGGACCGATCCGCGATCTGGCACACCCCTTATTTTTCAGGGATATATACGTCACATTTAAGCTTTGTATGATGGAACAATTCGGATCCATCGGACGTCGTTGACATCTGAACCGTTTCATACTTAGTATCAACCGGCCGTTGCGCTTAATCGTTCGACGGATGGGCACTTTGCAGACAGTCTCAAACGGATCGTTTGGTTGCGATCGGGGCGCCGATCAATTCCCTCTCGGAGGTAACTGAAGATGACGATGACGTCCTGGTACCATAACGTGATTCTCAACACCGACAACTACAAGCATTGTCACTACGCGCTCTATCCACCGGGTACTGAATACGTCTCCAGCTACATCGAGTCACGCGGCGGCGCCTATCCCGTGACCATGTTCGTGGGACTACAAGCGTACATTCGTGAGTATCTGATGCGCCCGATCACCCTCGAAAACATCGACGAGGCAGAATTTCACTGCCGCGAGATCGGGATGCCGTTCAATCGCTACAACTGGCTCGGCGTCCTCAACGACTACGGCGGCTATCTTCCGGTGGAGATCGAGGCAGTGCCCGAAGGCACCGTGCTGCCGACGCGCAACGTGTTGGTGCAGATAATCAACACCGATCCAAAATATTACTGGGCGACGAGCTTCTTCGAGACCGCACTGCTGCGCGCGGTTTGGTATCCGACCACCATCGGCACCATCAGCTGGCTCGCGAAGCAGGTGATCAAGGAGGCGTTCCGTCAAACCTCCGACAACGACAGGAACGAGGTCATTCGCCACATCTTGCACGACTACGGCGCACGCGGGGTGAGCTCGCAGGAGTCGGCGGCGCTCGGCGGACTTGCGCACCTCGTCAACTTCCACCAGAGCGACACCGTGCCCGGGATCATCGCCTCCAAGAAGTACTACAACCATCATGCGCCGGCACTCTCCGGCCCCAATTCGGAACATGCATCGTTCAATGCCTGGGGTGCGGAGTGCGAAGCGAAGGCGATGGGCAACATGATCGAACGCTATCGCAGCTACGGCGTCGTCATTCTGCTTACGGACTCGTACAACCACGAGAACGCGGTGCGAAACATCATTGGCAAGGAGCTGAAAAGCCTCATCCAAAAGGGACCGGGCTTGATCGGCGTGCGGCCCGATTCGGGCGACGTCGTGGAGGTCACCTCCGAAACGACCGAGTGGCTGATGGAGAGCTACGGTTACACGACGAACAAAAAGGGATACAAGGTGCTGCCCGACTACATCCGGGTGGTACAGGGCGATGGCGTGACGCTTGACAGTCTGCGTGAGGTGTACATCGAGATGGAGCGCCGCGGATTAGCCGCCGACAATGCGGTATTCGGGATGGGAGGCGGTCTCTTGCAGCACTGCAACCGTGATACCCTCAACTTCGGCCAGAAAGCGAGTGCCGCGAAGATCAACGGCCGCTGGGTCGATGTCTTCAAGTCGCCCACCGGCGCGGCCTTCAAGGCCTCGAAGCGCGGTCGCCTCGCGCTGATCTTCAAGGATGGAGACTATCAGACTGTGCCTCGCGATTCGGTGCCCGAGGATCAGAACGTATTACGACCCGTGTTCCGCAACGGCAAACTGCTGACCAAATGGGATTTCTCCGAGCTCATCGCACGCAGTGAGGTGGCGGTCCCGGAACACTATTATCGGCCCTACATCGAGCCGATGGCCGAGGCGCGCCGCCGAACGGGATGAGAGGCGCGCGCCGCGCGCGAGGAGCTGTTATTCGATGAAGATGGGCGCCCCAGCGCAGGCGGGGTTCGCCGACTCAGGTCTCGAGGGTGGTGAGAGTGGGGATGCCTCGATTGGCCACGCATGATCAATAACGATTAGAGCAAGGGAGACTTTTGCATGCTTCGTTACGCAGCCAATCACATCGCAAGTTCAGCCAAGCAGCGGCGCTTCGTCGCCGGATTTACAGCGATAGCCGTCATTGGCATCGCCTGCCAGGCCTCCGCACAGCAGGCGGAGACCCCGCCGAGTCCAGGCAGCGGTGCGTCGCACCCAGAGCTTGAGGAGATCGTCGTCACCGCCGAGAAACGGTCCTCGACCGTGCAGACCACGCCCTTCTCCGTGACTGCACTCTCCGGCGACCAGCTGCAAGCCCAGGGCATCAACGACGTCGCCGCGATCGCGGCCAACACGCCCGGCATCTCGATGCGGACCTCCGGTCCCGGCGAGACCGAGCTCGAAATGCGCGGCATGGCCTCGAGCGGCGGCTCATCACCGACGGTCGGATTCTATCTCGATGAAACGCCGCTCACTCCACCCGCCGCATCGCTCAACGGCAAGGTCGTGATCGACCCGGATCTATTCGACCTGAATCGCGTGGAGGTGTTGCGCGGGCCGCAAGGAACGCTCTACGGCGCGGGCTCGATGGGCGGCACCATCAGGATGATCACCAACGCTCCGGAATTCAATAAGTTCTCGAGCAACGTCGAGGGTATCCTCTCGGGCACCGAGGGCGGCGGTGTGAATCCTACCGTCAATTTCATGCTGAATCTGCCTATCGACGACGACAAGGTGGCGATGCGCATCGTCGGCACTCAGAAGTACGTGAGCGGCTGGGTCGACCGCATCGTCGTGACCCCGTTCCCGGCACCGGTTCAGCCCTGCGCCGCCTATTCATTCGGCACGAACGTCGGTTGCGTGCGTGGTAACGTGCTCGCCGGCGCCCATCAGGACATTCCCAACGTGAATTGGGAGTGGTTGCGCAGCGCCCGCATGAGCTTGCTCGCGAAGCCCATCGAGCCGCTCACGATCAACACGACTTTTATGTACCAGAAGATCACCGCGGGCGGCTTCAGCCAATACGACCTGCCGCCCGGCCCGGATCCGACCCTCGCGCACTACCAGCCGTTCGACACCCCGGAGCCGTTTTCCGATACGTTCTGGCTCGCGAGCCTCACCATGAACTATGACCTCGACTGGGCGACGCTCACATCGAACACGTCCTATTGGGCGCGCCGCGAGAGCTATAGCCAGGACATCTCGGAGGCGCTGCGCAGCAACTTCGGCGTCTTCTATGGAGTCGACATCCTGACACCGGTCACATTCACCGAGATTGATCTGTCGCATCAGGCAAGCGAGGAGTTGCGTCTATCCTCGAACGGCAACGGGCCGGTCAACTGGCTGGTGGGGTTGTTCTACAGCAAGCTCGAGTCCGTGTTCGACGACATCAACCAGGCGCCCGGCTTCGCGCCGGCGTCCGTCGGCGGCGCGGCAGCCAATCCGCAGGGTCAGGTCTACGACGCCTACAACCCGTACTACGTGACGCAGTACGCGGGCTTCGGTGAGGGGTCGTACAAGTTTACTGACGCATGGCAGCTCACGGTCGGAATCCGCTACTTCCACTTCAGCACAGTGGTAGACGAATCGCAGCAGGGCTCGCTCACGGCCTCAGGCAACGCAACCCCGACGCTCGAGCACTTCGAGACGACCGCCTCCGGCACTACACCCAAAGTGAATCTCGGCTGGTTCCCGACCAAGGATCTCACCGTGTACACCTCGGTCTCGAAGGGCTTCCGGCCGGGCGGTGTGAATCTCCCCCTGCCGCCCTTCTGCCAGGCCACCCAGGAAACTTATCGCCCCGACTCGAGCTGGGACTACGAGGTGGGCGAGAAGGCACGGCTGTTCGACAATCGCATCACGATCAACGCAGACGTGTACTACATCCGCTGGAAGGACGTGCAGCAGCTCTACAATCAATCCTGCGGCTACTCGCTGACCACGAACGTGGGCGACGCGAAGTCGTACGGCCCGGAGCTCGAGCTCTCTGCGCATCTGACTTCCGCGCTCACCCTAAACGTGAATGCCGCCTACACGAAGGCGTACCTCACCTCGATTAACTCCGAGGTGTCTCAGGTCTCCACCACGGCGCTCACGGTCGGCACGCCGATCTTGAACATTCCGAAGTACACGGAGAGCACCTCGCTCGTCTACAGCCAACCCCTCGGGTCAGAGTACAAATGGGTGTCGCGCATCGCGAACTCCTACGTGGGTCCCGCGACCGACACCTCGTTTACCTACGTGCACCTGTCACCCTATGATCTCGTCACGGCGCGCAGCGGCATCGACACTGATCGTTGGTCGGCGTTCTTTTTCATCGACAACCTCACGAACAAACACGCCGAGCTGTCCACCAATACGACCTCTTTCTCTTGGATCATCCCGTCGCTCACCCGGGTCGCGACGAACTTGCCGCGAACTTTTGGCATCGACGTCAACTATAGATTCTGATGTCCAGTCAAGGCAGCGCTGCGATGCGGGAGCGGACCAGCGACATGAGTCCCTCGGCGTCGACCGTGGTGAAAACCTCGACGCTCTTCCCCTCGGCATCCGCCGCATCGAGGGCCGGTTGCGCACGCAGCCGTCCCTCGGTGATGCCCGACTGCCAGTCGACGCTCACCCGGCATGCCGTCCCTGCGAACAGATGCGGCGCAAGCAGATACCCAACGGGGCAAGCATCGTGCAGTGCCGGGTCACGTACCGCGTAGGAGCGCAGCATCTGGTGCGCGGCAAGGCCACAACGCGTGCCCAGTTGGCCGACTGATTCGAGCCATTTCTCACTCACCGCGGCCTTCATCGTGACGTCGAGACCGAACAGGAAAATCCGTGCACCCGAATTAAGCACGGTATGCGCCGCGAGCGCATCCGCGTGGAAATTGTACTCTGCGTTCGGCGTCACGTTGCCTGGGCGAAATGCCGCGCCGCCCATAATCAGCAGGCACTTCGCCCGCTTGAGGATGCCGGGATGCTCGATCTCGAGCACGGCGAGGTTCGTGAGGGGACCCATTGCGATCAGCACCGGGGGGTCGTGGCGCTCCTCGGAGAGGGCCCTTGCGAGGAACTCGACGGCGTGCCGTTCCATAAGCGGTCGCCCGGCAGGCAGCGTCGATCCTCCGAGGCCGTCCAGCCCGTGAATACAATTGCAGCGGGGCTCGGGATACGCAAGCGGTCGCGCACAGCCCCTCAGGACGGGCGTGTCGCCGCGCCCCGCCGCATAGAGTACGCGCGCGGCGTTCCTCGAAGTCTGCTCCACCGGCCGATTCCCAGCCACGGTGGTCACCGCCTCGAGCTCGATCTCCGGACTCGCGCACGCGACGAACAGCGCGAGCGCGTCATCAATACCCGGATCGCAGTCGATGATGACAGCACTCATGGCGCGGGCCCGACCTCACCCGGCGGGACGCACGTAAGAAACAGCGGTAAACGATGCGGTGACCGGACGGGTGAGACCGACTAGAGCATGCATAGTTTTTCCCTTGGAATTTGCGATAGTGTCTCGCTGTAGGACTTTCATGAAATCTCTCACGCTGCGCCGTCGTTGTCCATTGCGATCGCTCGTCACGCCGCTCGCGGTCTGCATGCTCGTAGCCGCGTGCGGCCGATCGAGTTCGAGCGGCGATCGCGACGTGCTCGACATCTATGGATGGGCAGATTACCGCGACGATGTCTTGATCTCCGAGTTCACGCGAGCCACGGGCATCAAAGTGCGATACGAGGTGTTCGACTCCTCCGATGCGGTGGAAGCAAAGCTCCTCGCGGGCGCGACCGGCTACGACGTCGTGAATGTGTCGAACCCGTATCTCGGACGGCAGGTGCCTCTCGGCATCTACGAACGGCTCGATCGAACGCGTCTGCCGAGTTGGAGGAACGCAGATCAGCGGGTGCTCGACTTCATCGCACCGTTCGATCCTGGGAATCGCTACGCCATGCCGTATGTATGGGGCGTGACCGGAACGATATATAATGCCCGGGCGATCGAGGCCCGCATGAGCGACCCTCCGCTCTCGAGTCTCGCGATGTTCTTCGATCCTGCCGTGGCCTCGCGGCTCGCCGATTGCGGCATTTCGATTTTCGACCTACCGCTGTCGGTGTATCAGATGGTGCTCGCGTACCTCGGTCGAAACCCCAACGAATTCACCGATGAGAATCTCGAGGCCGCCCAGCAGCAGCTTATCAAGGTGCGCCCGTACATTCGCCGATTCGATACCGCGAACTGGGCGCAGGCCGTCCTCACGGGCGATATCTGCGTGGCGATGGGTTGGCCGGGAACCCTAGCGAGAATGCTCGCCGACACGCCGCAGAGGGAGCTCGCGATGCGCATCAAGGCGGTAGTGCCGGTGGGAAGCGAACTCTACTTCGACAATCTCGCAATTCTAGCCGATGCGCCCCACAAGGCCGCCGCTTACCGCTATCTCGAGTTCATGCTCGAGGCTCATCATGCCGCCGAGCACGTGCAGCATATTCGCTACGCGGTCGCGAACAAATCGGCTGAGGCCTTCATCGAGACCGCCATGCTACGCGATCCGTACTATTATCCTTCGCAAGATACCCTTCGAGGAGCCCACCAGCAAATGATGGTTCCACAGGATTTCCAGCGCAAGATGACGCGTGCCTGGGCCGAGTTGAAGGCGGACGTGCCCCGATGAATCTCCGCTGGGTTTGTGTCTTCTGCGGCGCGCGCGACGGCGTCGGCGGCAAGTTCGCGCCCGCGGTGCGCGAATTGGCTCAAAGTATGGTCGCGCAGGGAACCGGTCTCGTCTATGGCGGCGCGAGCGTGGGGCTCATGGGCCTCCTGGCGAACACAGTCCTCGCGGCGGGTGGCGAATGCATCGGAGTGATCACCCGGGATCTCGTCGATCGCGAGATCGCTCATCGGGAGCTGACGCGTCTAGAAATCACGGACACACTCGCCGAACGCAAGTCGCGCATGATGGCGCTTTCCGAGGCGTTCATCGCCCTGCCTGGAGGCGCAGGAACTCTCGATGAGCTGTCGGAGGTTTGGACCGCGGCACAACTCGGATTGCACGCGCGCCCGATCGGCATCCTCAACGTGCGCGGTTACTTCGATCGACTGCTCGAGTTCCTCGACCATGCGCTTGACCAGGGCTTCCTCGATGCAGAGTCGCGCGCCCTCCTTACCGTCGCGCCACAACCTCGTGAGCTGCTCGATGCGCTCGCGAAACGCTGGACCTCCACGGGCGGTATCTAAATGTGGTCCGCTCAACGTCATAGCAATCCGGACTCTCCCACTTGCGAGGGTCGCGGTTCGCCGCATCCTGTTTGCGCCGGCGATTCCAAGCGAATCAAGTGACACGGTCGAAACTGCGACGCTATTTTTCCGGCCGCTCTGTGTATGCAAACCTCTCGCCGGAAATATCGGCAGCGAACATGAAGCCGCCCTTGGCTATGGTAAAGACCGCCATGCCAGTCTGGTAATCGCCGTTGGTTGTGGCATCGTTTTTTCCACTACTCGCTCCCGACGAGGCGCGATTGGTGCCAACGCTCGCAGAGGCTCCCGTCGTGATGGCGACGGCGCTGGCACCAGCCGCAAATTCGAATTTACCGGATTCGAATTCGTCCAAGTATCGCTTGTCTTGAAAGAATATGATTTGGCTATACGCTTTGCCACCCGCCTGAAGCCCGAAGCTAAACTGCGTCATTACGGCGTCGCCGACGAGCCGATCATGCACATATACCTGACCGTGGCCTCGAGCTGCGCCGACGATGAGGCCGCCAGCGCCAATGGTTGGGAATACTGCGTAGGCATAACAATTGGTGAAGAAGACGGCACTTTCTCCGGCATGCTTGAATAGCTCGATCGTCTCATCGTATTCGTCGGCGTAGGCCACACCAGAACCCAACAATAAGGCGAGCGCCACACCGAGGAAGCGAGACAGGATAGTCATATACAAGTCTTCGGTAGTTGACGAGCAGGTTTGCGGTTCGAACTTACAAAGCTCCGCCGCCTGCCCCTGGAGCAGGCGCAGAGCCCACGTAACAGTATACATCGGCGCCATGCAGGAGATACGATCGCGCCGGTAGCGCAGCAACTCTCAACCGATTCGTGGCACGAGTGGAAGCCAACGCCCATGTCGAAGCAGTCGAGCATCGAAATGCGTCCGCCCAATCTTTGCGAACGAGGACTTTGTGGTCATCCGCCGGAACTTCACCTTCGAGTTGCACGACGGCACGTTCGTGGTAATGGATGAGCTCACATACCAGCGTTGGGAGGGTGAGCGCATCGCCGAAGAGACCTTCTTTTTTGACCCCGCGCAGCGCGCGCCGAAGCCGCGCGCCGGGTGAGTGCCGCGACCAAGCCTCACGCCGATCTTTGCGAGGACGATTCCGGCTCTTTGCATCCTTTCCCTCGACAAAATACCTTGTCGAGTGAATCATGTCCGCCTAGACGTAGCTATGCTTTTGAACAACTGCTGAGGACCGCCGATGCGTGTTGCGATGTTTAACGGGGCCGGCCGGCCAATCACGATCGAGCGCGTGCCAGACCCCGCGGCGGGTCCAGAGGACCTGGTGGTAAGAGTCGGGCGCTGCGGTATTTGCGGCAGCGATGTTAGCCTTACCTCGGGCGGAGAATTCGACTTTCCGGTCGGCTGCAAGCTGGGCCACGAATATTCAGGCGAAGTCGTGGAACTCGGCCGCAACGTGAGAAATGTCAAGATCGGAGACCACGTCGCCTGCGTGCCCAGCGTGGGCTGCGGCCATTGCTCGGCATGCGAGGCGGGTGTTTTCATCTTTTGTCCGACCGTAAGACCCAATTTTGGTGGGTTCGGCGAGTACGCGGCCATTCCGCACCGCAACGCGGTCGTGTTGCCGCAGAGTCTGAGCCCATCAGCAGGTGCGCTTGTCGAGCCCATGGCTTGCGGCCTCAACGCACTTCGCCATGCCGGGATGCGTCGCGGCGACCGCATCATGGTGCTCGGCGCCGGCACCATGGCCCTCGCCGTTACGTCCTGGGCCCGTGTGCTGGGCTCCGGAAAAATTCTGGTCGCGTCTCGCTCAATGCGCCGGCGCGAGGTGGCACTCGCAATGGGAGCCGACGCCGTTTTGAGTTTCGAGGAAGCGCAGGATAGGACGGAGGCCGAGCTCGGCGGCCCACCGGACATCGTAGTGGAATGCGTTGGGAAGCCGGGCATGCTCGAGAAGGCGATCGCGCATGTGCGGGTCACCGGCACCGTTATCTCTTTGGGCCTTTGCCTTCAACGCGAGCCCATCGTGGCGGCGCACTGCGGCTTCAAGGGACTAAAGATCTGCTTCCCGTTCGCTTACTCCCTCGGAGAGTTCATCGAGACTGTCGAGGCATTCGAAGCGGGCCGCATTCGGCCGGACATCATGGTCAGCGATGTCATCGCTCTCGAAGATTTGCCCGCCGCCATCGAGCGCATACGCGCCGGCAGTCAGTCGCTGAAAGTTCTTGTGGATCCCAGCCTGGAGCCTGCTCATGCACGACTTTAGCCACCGGCCGCTGCCGATTGCGATCCATGAGATCACGCCGGACTGGCTCAGTGCAGCACTTCGTACACGGGCACCGGACGTTACGGTGCGTAACTTCCAAATCGTGGACTTAATGCGCGGCACATGCACCAAGATCAGGTTGCGGCTCGAATTGGACGAGGCGGGGCGCCGTGCCGGCATTCCGGATACGGTGATTCTCAAGGGCGGCTTCGAGCCGCATAGCCGTGACATGGACTTCATGCATGAGAAGGAGATACGAGGTTACCGTGACGTCCTCCCCGTGCTGGGCCTGCGCTCGCCCGCCAGCTATTTTGCAGATTTTGATGCCGAGCGCCGCCAGGGCATTGTCATCATGGAGGATCTGGTCGCCCGCGGTGTTACCTTCTGCAATCCGCTCGAGCCGCAAAACTACGCGCAGGTCTCGGGCCGGCTTTGCGCGCTTGCCCGGTTCCACGCGAAAACCTGGGCAACCCGCGATTTCCTGCCGGGCGGAAAATGGCAGGACATTCAGACGTTGTTTGGCTATCTGCGGCCCTATTTCAACCTCTATTTCGAGCCTAAGACTTGGGCGAAGTTCGCGGCCCTGCCCCAAGGGGCGGCAGCCTCAGTGCGCTTTCTGAATCGAGATTGGGCGGTCATGGCTGCAGAGAGGATGACACAACTCGCGTTGCGGTTGCCGAATTCGATTCTGCACGGCGACGCGCATCTCGGTAACCTCTATATCGACAAGGACGGAACACCAGGGTTCTATGACTCGCTGTCCACCCGCGGGCCGGGGATGCTGGAAGTTGCCTACCACATAGGATGTGCCCTGGATACGGCGGACCGTCCGCGATGGGAGGGTGCGTTGATCCGTGATTATTTGAACCAACTCGAACGCGACGGGGTCGAGGCGCCGAGCTTCGACGAGGCTCTGCGCCAGTACGCCATATTTCTGGCCTACGGCTTTCTCATCTTCATCATCAACGAGAGCGCCTTCCAAAGCGGCGCCACCAACACCGCTTATGTCGCACGTTTTAGCGCAGCCATGCTGGCTCACGACACTTACGGCGCGCTCGAGTCCTTAGCGCCTGCCTGAGGTTTGGCGCGATAAGTATCGAAGAAGCCGGAGCTTGAGCTTTTTGACGAGCTCAACTCCGCTTCGCTTGGCGTTGGGATAGGTGACCCCTCTCTGACTCCGCCAGCTCAGCCGCCAGCAGGGCGGTGCAAGCTTCGATATCGATCCAACTACCGTCCCCTTCGGCGGAGGCGCTGGCCATGTAGAGACCATCTATAGTTTCAACTTTCACCGGGTGCCGCAAGACGGGCTTTGTATACCAGGTGGATATCGAAGGTGGGGTGGTGTTTTGGTAGGTTGACCACTCAGTACATGCTTCAAGGTCGCCATAATAATGATGAAGGTAGTCGATCATCGAATCGACTACTGCTTTTGCCTCAGCCCAATTGCGCCATTGACGTCCCGGCTGATTGCTGCGACCAACTGCCTCTACGCACAACAAGTGTTTCCCCGCAGGTGCCGAGCAGGGAGAAAACGATGATGGATAGAAAAAGCCACCGCGAAACCGCTTAGTCATGCTGTTGCCGTACAGCAAGCGTTCCCACGGACTAGATAAATCCTCAATCCTGCCGGTAGCTCGAATTGTGGGCAGCCGCGTGAGCCCTGCCCACCATGAAGCAGACTCCGTGCCGTAGTCTTTCGTTGCGCGAGCCGCCGCCATAAAGGCTCGCGGCAAAAATCGCTCATCGACAAGGTCCGTCAGGTGCCAACCCGGCCAATCCACGATGACAATGGGCGCTTTGAATTCTTTTACAAGGCTCCCATCGTTAACTGCGACGAGTCCAGTTACCTCATCATTGCTGGTTGTTATCTCAACGGGCTTCCAACCTAAGTAGAAATCCGCCCCGAGTGTCGTTAGACGCCGGAACCATGGCTGAATCACGCCTTGCATTCCCCCGACTTCATCATCGTTGGGTAGCACCGCCACGCCATGCACGCGATTGAGGTGCATGATGTAGCGGCCGACCGATGTCTCTTCAGCGGGAGTAAACGGGTTACACTCGGCCTGTTGCAGCAGAATGTGCCTCACCATGGGGTTGCGCACGTTTCGTAGCAACCACTCGTCCAGACGAACGGGTACGAGCCGCCAAGCTTCCTCTAGCGGCGTGCCGCGCAGCATTGCGAGGACTTCGCCCAGCTCCTTCGCGAGCGACGCAGTCTCTGCGGGGGCGGTCACGTTACTGAAGCATCGCACTATCTCTCGCAGTAACCTCATTGGGTCGTTACCATCCGGCACTACCAGTTCTGCAGGCAGCTCGCTGGTCGCGCCCTCGGGAAGCCAATGAAGCCGAAAGAATCGTCTGTGCAAGCGCGCAAACTTAAGTGTAACGCCGGCGAGTTCTGCCGCTTTGTTGATGTAATGCGGGATGAATGCCAAGTCGGTGCTACCTAGTCCCTCCCGCTGGCCCCAGCCAATCCAATATCCATTCTGTAGCGTTGCTCCCATGCGCCCACCCGGCCTTGGCGCGGCATCCACCACGGCAACGGTAAATCCGCGGTTCGCCAATATGGCGCCAGCCGCCAACCCACCCAAGGACGACCCCACGACGATCACATCGTATTGCTGCGCATCCTGTTTCAAGCCGACTCCCATGAATTCGGTAGCGGACAAATCTGCGGATGTTCCCGCCACGGCTCGTTGGCGCTATAGCGATGATTCAAATTCCAGAAAATCACAAATGTCTTCCTGAATATTGACGTTAGGTGACAATTTGACCGTAGGCGATTCGAATCCCAAAAACACATGCCGATGCCATTCGGCTGAGAGGCAAACACTTCGTCACGAGGTGCCCCACACAATCAGCTTTCAGGCACAAAGGAAGTGCTGAGCGTCCGGATCGCGAGTCCAGTTCCACATCTCAAATAGCGTCCAAGGAGAATTGGTGGTCACTTTCCCTTTCGAGTTACGGAAATAAGTGGTCCCGTAGGGGGTCGACCATACGAACTGCTCAAGCTTGCGTGCAGTCCGCCCCATGTAATCCTCGAAAACAGGTTCGCGAACCTCTAGGCGCTTCCAGGAATTCTCCACCGCCATACGTATGCAACCGGCAATGTAGTGAGACTGCAATTCAGAGTTGTAGACTAAATTACCGTTGTAGCCCAGATTAGTACCAGGTCCGTACATCATGTAAAAGTTAGGAAATTGGGGAACCACGATACCGAGATATCCGCCTGGCCTGTCCTGCCAGAAATCATTGAGCTCCAGTCCTCCGCGACCTTTGATTACCATTGGGGTGAGGAATTTCTGCACCTGAAATCCTGTAGCGAAGATAACAACTTCCGCTTCATGAACAACGCCCGAACCATCGCGAATTCCTGTTGGCACGAAAGACTCGATGGGTTCAGTAACTAGCTCGACGTTGTCGCGCTTGAGTGCTTCGTAGAAATTTCCAGTTTGAATGGTGGGCCGCTTGACGAAGGGCGGATATTCCGGCGCGACCTTTGCCAGCAAGTCAGGACGATCTAGCATGATGCGCTGCATCTCGCCGAGCATCAACTGGCGCATCATGTCATTCACGCGGCTGACCGACCGGCCGTCCTGAGGCCAATCTGGTTCTACCATCATCCACTCCGGGCTCAGATCCTGGCACCAGTTGAACAACAGCGCCCGCATCCAGCCAGCGTAGTATGGCAGATGCTCGATAGCCCACTGCTCGCTGGGCCGAATTTCACGATCGTATTCTGGGTTGACGAGCGACCAGCCGGGACTGCGCTGAAATATGGTCAGGCGTTCCGCGACCTTAGCGATTTCCGGTATCGCTTGCACGCCGGTCGCGGCGTTGCCGATGACGATAACCCGCTTGCCCACGAGCGAAACGTCTCGGCGCCAGCGCGCGGAATGAAATGCGATTCCCTTGTATTGGTCCAATCCAGCGAAGCTGGGTATTTGCGGACGATTGAGGAAGCCCACGGCACTCACAAGCGATCGCGCCGTCAACGTCTCCTTTGAACCGTTTTGATTTGTCAGCTCAATGCGCCACATCGAGTCACTTTCGACCCATTCGGCTGCGGATACCTCGCATTTGAATCGGATGTGAGGCAGGACGCCGAAATTCTCGGCACACTGGCGAAAGTATGCCAAAAGCTCGGCTTGCTTCGAATAGAGGTGTGACCAACGATGGTCCTGGAGAAAGGAAAATGAGTACGCGTGGCTTGGAACGTCCACCCGCAGTCCCGGATATTGATTCTCATACCAAGTGCCGCCGACGCTGTCGTTTTTCTCAACAATCATGAAGGGGATACCCGCCTGCTTGAGCCGGTACCCCATCAAGATGCCAGACATGCCGGCGCCGACAATCACAACGGGATGCGAGTGCTTGGCGCTCTCGCTCACATCCCGTTTCCAGCGGAATGCACGCGCGTCTTTGCCCTCGAAGGACATGTCTTCCAAGACCATCGGCAGATAATCGGTCGGGATGTCTCGTCCAAAGAGGAAATTGATCATCTCCCGGAGCTCGGCATCCGTTGGTACGTAGGGAGCGCGCTGATGCCCGTCTCGCCAGTGGGCAATGATTTTCAAGGCGCGTGCTTGAAGGTCTGCGGCGGCCTCAGCACTGAGCGAACCACTCTGATCGGCGTGACGAGCGGGAGACCGCGGCCTCGCGCCACTTCGAATGATATCGAGTGACCCGGACATATGGACGGCAGACATGGCCAGTACCACCGGACTCACGTCATGCAAAATTGCGGACAATTCAGCGTCGCTTTCAATGATTGGCTGCGTGGCCTGGTCGGCGCCGACCAAAACGGGATTCAGCGGTTCGCTTACGGCATTCATGCTTTTCTTCACCCAGACGTGGTCTGCCATATTTACGTGTGCGCACGCAGGCAGTCTTGATCTCACGAGCCGACGGCCTACCCTCGAGCCACCCCTCGTCACGATTGGGCAGCTGCTGGTGCTACCCATCCCCTTAATACGCTTGGCCCGTGGTTCGGGATGAGAGGACGCAGGTGGAAGCTTCCCATCTAAAATCGGCCTTCCGTCGCTGAACCTTTTCGGTGACGCCGCCGCCGAGCCGGGATACGGCGTCCTCAGGTCACGCTCTTGAACCAGCCGAGCGGCCACGATGTCGATTCTCACTCGTGTGGTTCGGCGTATAGGCAAGAGCCGATTTCTCATCATCCGACAGGAGCCAACATGACCACGAAATCCGTACAACCCATTCCAGAAGGCATGCACAGCGTCACACCGCATTTGATTTGCGCCGGCGCCGCCGCAGCGATCGACTTTTACAAAAAGGCGTTCGCCGCCATCGAAACGTCGCGGTTGCCCGACCCGAACGGCAAACTGATGCACGGCAGCATTCGCATCGGTGACTCAACCGTCATGCTCGTGGATGAAATGCGCGAGCATGGATCGCTTGGCCCAAAGGCCCTCAACGGCTCCTCCGTAGCCATTCATCTCTATGTCGAGGACGTCGACGCGTTCACAGACCGCGCCGTCGCCGCCGGCGCGAAACTGACCATGCCGGTGCAGGACATGTTTTGGGGCGATCGATACGGCCAGCTCGAGGATCTCTTCGGCCATCGTTGGTCCGTCGCTACCCACGTTCTAGATGTCAGCCCGGGGGAAATGCAGCAAGCCATGCAGAAGATGCGCGAGCAGTCCTGATCGCGGCGCGATGGTTATCTAAAAGTCCCCGCGGCATGCCGTAAGCTCAGCGAACCACGAAGCGTAGGATGTATTGACGGCGAGTTTCCGGTTGTAGTCCGGCGCACCATCCTCCCACCAAGCATCACCTCGCTCTCCGAGTGCACGCTTGGCAGCATCGACCCGTGCTCGCGCCGAGAGTCCCTCATCTTGACTTTGAGTCACGAACAGCGCACCGCGCGCTCATGAGCTCCCGCACGACCCGGTGATCGGTGCGGGCATCAAGGAATAGATTGCTAAGGCGCCAAGCCGGCCTCGCACAACGAAATAGCGCCCATCCGGAGTTGGCGTGTAGTCAGCGCGCGATCCAACTGCCGCGCAACTGGGTTGCCCCGGCCCCTTGGATTGCATCGACCGCGCTGTTCTCAACGAAGTTTGAGGGATGCCAATAGGCCCAACAATCAGCCCCCTCCTACCCCCATCCTCGCAACAGGAGGCTAAAGCGTCCGTCGGACGAGTTCGGAAATGGCCGTCGCGCAGGCCGGAGGAGTTTGTAGGCAGATTACGCTATCATCTCGATTCGAAAAAAGTGTCATGATGAGACTAGCGTCTACTGCCTGCGTGCTCGCCCTGCTCACCTGCTGTCTGCCCGGCGGTGCAAGGGCAGCGCATATCGACGCAGCAGAGGCGCAAAAGATCGATTATCTGATCGCTTCGATCGAGACGCTCAAGGACGCACAGTTCGTTCGCAACGATAGCTCCTTTAGCGCCAAAGCCGCCGCCGACCACTTGCGCATGAAGCTGCGGGTTGCTGGCTCGCGTGTGACGTCCGCCGACGATTTCATCCGCTACTGTGCATCGTCCTCCTCAGTGTCGGGCAAGCCCTACTTGATCCGTTTCGCCGACGGACGCGAGGTGGCCGCCGAGCTGTTTCTGAGGCAAAAGCTCAAAGAGTACGAGACCCAGACGCGAACTAATTTCTAAATGCGTGCCGCAAAAATGGCCACCGACTGCCCACTTCGAGCACCTAGTATCGTTGGCCCGCCGTGATTCAGCGCCATGCAAGTCACCCATTTAGACTAAGTCGACTAGGGAAGCTGCAGTATGAGCGCCAGCCTATCGGCGTTGCCAGGCTCGTAGGAAGTACCGGAGCGCGGTGAGTCGAATGACATATCAGAATCCAGTCTTTATGCGCACCACGGGCATGCGTGGTCGCGACATGATCTGGCCCCAGGCATGCTACATTCCCCGGTCGATCGAGCCTTCGACCCGCCAATGGGATCCGAGGGGTACCGCTTGATTTCGGAGGCCGCCTAATTGCTTGGGGAGAGAAGCGCTTCGGACCGGGCCCTGCATGCGGAGTTCAAGGTGAAGAAACCTCCTCGGCTGTCAGAACGAGATAGTACTGTCGACAGTGCGCCTAATCCTTCGCCGCTGCGTCTCCCTGGTTTCGCGCCGGAACTCTGCGACAAGCGCGCTATGCAAAGCAGATCGACCCCCGATATGTAAATTCCACCCTATCTGCACACCGATGCATACGAGATCGAATTTAACTTACTTGGCTATGATTTGAGGTGCGCATCGCGACGCCCGCATGTTTGCACCTCCACGGGAGATCCGCCTGTCACACTTTCGTGGACTACCACCCTACTCGACAACAGGGTGACACATTAAAAAAGGTGCAAAACATGGATGACGCAAACTTTCGACTCCCCCGCACGCCGCTGCCCCGCACGCCGCTGGGTCCCGATGCGAAAATTAACACTCAATCAATCTCATTCGTGGAAGCTTTGGCGCACAAGGACAGATCGCGGCACTCGGGTATAACTACGGGGCTCTACAGCTATCTTCGTTACAAAGTGTGGACAGAGAAAGTCCGCGACGCGTTCGAAGAGACGAAGTAGTTGATCTGGTAGGCTGTCCTAACGGCCATCAGTGTTGAAGCATCTCACGCAGGTTAATATCGCCGGCCTCGGCGGGCATCGCGCTGAGTTCATGGTATCTTTCCATTCTTGCGAGGCGACAAGCTGTCCCTGGTTTTAATCTCGAAGCGATCCGGCTCCGTCCAGGCGGTTTCCGCAGACCCCTCGGGGTCGAATCGCACCATGGTCCCCTGTAGATGTCCGCTCTCGAAGCCGAAGCGTATGTAGTGAAAGTTCTCGGCGGTATCAAGCTTGGAAAGTTCTCCAAAGAGTCTAAGCACCGGCACGGGCTTCGCTCCTCCGCCGCCGCTGACCAAATAGGTGACATCGTCGCGAAGAAACCTTTCGTAGTTGTGTATGTGGCTACTCACCACGACGACGCGGGCATGGAACAAGTGCGTGTGCTTGGACAAATAGCGCGCGATTTCCTTCTCGTCTTTGGCCCTTGGGAAGACAGGGTCCCGCACGGGCGGATAGTGCAGCACGACAAAGACAAATTCTATTGGGGAGTCCGCATTGGTCATCTGCTGTTCAAACCAGGTCCGTTGTTCGCTTCCGGGCTTGAGGGATGAATCGGAATCCAGTATGAGCACGAGGATCTTCGGCCCGAGAGTCACGGAGTACCAGCGGAAAGAGCGCACTGCGCCCGGGGCGGCTGTCGTCCACCAGTTTGCCAGACAAGGGTTCAAGTCCTTGTCGCACCCCCGAAACTCGTGGTTGCCCAGGGCCGGGAATATCGGGATCCTCGCTCGCGACCAAACGGCGGTTTCCGCCGTATAAGTCTCGTAGTCCTCGGTATTACTCCCCTCATAAACAAGATCGCCCCCGATAATAATCGCTGCCGGCTTTTCGCTTGCCACCTTCGCGACCAGCGCACGGCGCGCTACGGCGTTCGCCACGCCTTCGCGTTGAGTAAAACGAGTATCGCCGTAAGCGATGAATGTCAGGGGCGCACTTGGATCTGCGACGGGGACCTCCAGTCGAGGCGGGGCATCGGCCAGTGCCCTAATGGCGAGCAGCGGCAGAATGGCGAGGACTGAAATTTTAATCGACAGGTTCATGGTTCTGAGCCTATTTGCGGGGAGCTACATCTCGGACCGACAGTATCGCATCCAAGGCGCTGGCGATGCGGGAATCAGGCTGAGTCTGCCAGGTGTGGTCATGGCGCTCTGAACGAGACCATACTGTCATTCACTCTTTATAGAAGTCTGTGAGCGTTCGTGATCCGATCGCCACTCATGAAACGCGCGGCGACTACAAGCTCGACTCAGATTGGCTCTTGGCGCGCGCCGGGAGTCCGGGATCCCTGAGCAATAAGCCTCCAGCGAGGAGTAAAGCTGCGGCGGCGGCGAGCAGCTCGTTGCCTACAAAGACGCCCATCATGGCGAGGCTCAAGCCCGTCTGCACCAAGATCGACGCGCCGAGGAGGACCACCATTAGCTTGTGGGACGTGCCGGTGCGAAGCGTTGTGAGCAACGCAAGGAGTCCAATCGCAAACCAGTTCCAGCCCAGCAGAAGAAACACAGTACGAAGTGCAGCCTTGAGTGTCGAACTCAAGTTTGAGCTGTTGACGGCCACGGCGACTCTAGGGTACGCGGCGAAGGTGTGAACCGCAGCGCTCAAGAAAAGCACGCCGGCGCCTAATAGGATCAGAAATCGCGCGAGACCGTTTTTGTGGCTCATGGAGGATTTTCCGCGCATGGCTGTCGCGATGATCTTACACGACAACCGCTAAATAGCCGCCCCACACCCGTCTAATGCTAGGCGGGAGAGCGGAAGCTGACGTGGCTCCTCACTGAGCTCGGTCGCGAATAACATGGCCTTGGGTCTCTGCGATCTCGGCTGGGATGCCCCGAATTGGGATTCGTCCGCATGACCGAGCTCCGCGCCTGCGCGGGCCCGCTCGGCTCGCCCGTCGAGCGTGATGAGCATTCCGAGACTGACAAGCCTCTCGCCGCCTATGCAAACGAGAGCCAAGAGTGACGCTTCGCCACCTGACGAACCTCGGGCGACTGCATTACCGCTTACAGATCGGGTCCGTGTGCCTCCGTACAGACATGGTCCGATTACGGGCGTAGCGTTGCGGGTGATCGGCAGGGATATTCCCGCGTATTGGGGTGCCCGTGGCGGCATACGCCCGCGCCCCCCCCGTGTCTGTAACCAGGAGACAATGAGTATGAACAAAGACCAATTGAAGGGTCGCGTCGAAGAGCTAAAAGGAAGCATTAAGGAGGTAACCGGCAAGCTCGTGGGCGACAGGACGCTGGAAGCAAAAGGCACCGCTGAAAAGAATTTCGGTAAAGTTCAAGAAAACTTTGGCGACGTCAAGCAAGACATCAAAGACACACTGGCATCGATTGCCCCGGAGAGTTCCCCGCCGATACGCAGTAATGGTTTCCATAAAGGTCACTAGATCTGTGACAACACCGCCTACGCGCAAATCTCGCCAGCGCCTTATTGCGCCTTCGGCCGCGTGATCACGGTTCGTCTTGCCCCGGCCGGAATGCCGCAACTTAGAGGTTAGTGGGTTTTGCGATAATTCTTGCTCGTAACGCCGCCGAAATTCGGAAAATCGCTCTGGGCGATGGCCGAACCAGCCCGCTCTCGGCTTGCTCCCGTGGCGATTGATGAACATCGTGTCTCGCGGACTAGCATGACCGCTGAGGCGCCGACCCCCCCGTTAACGCAAACCGAGCACCGGATAGGACGGGTCGGTCTTGTCGAAAGTGCCGCAGACGAACTGACCATGCTTGTGCCATTCGTGCTCAACCTTCAGCGTGAGCGACCATTCGCAGGTGCAGACGCGGTCTTGGACCCGCCACTTGCCGTCTTCACGCCGTTCCAGCTTGTCGATGTAGCGCCCGCCCATCATGTCTATATAGCGAACGCCGCCATCGTTGCGGGCGATCGTGGCATTGAAATAGGTCTCAGCCCCGGCTTGGTCGCCGTCCAAATGTATTGTCGACTGACCAAGCAGGTGCGACATGGTTTCCCGTTGCTTGTTGCCTTCGCAGACGACCTTCGTAAACGCATGGCCGGTACCTTGATAGGCACCGTGATTGTCCCGGGCGTCGGGATGATAGGTATCGATGAGACGCGGCTGATCGCTGCGGTCACAGGCATGTACATACTGGTGCAGGACGTCGAGAATCTCGGCACGATCAATTATCGCTTGCAATCTGGGGTCCATGGTTTTTCTCCCTCGTATTCCTCGTATTCCTCAGTATTCCTCGTTAATTTCGGCTTGTTCAATGTTGCGTTTCGTGTGGCTCGCTTCGAGTTAACGCCTCGCCCTTGTAGAATCAAAAGGGGCTCAAGCGGCTGGATACGTCTCAGTTTGACGATCTGATCCAATCCACCCAACAATTCACGCGCACAAAAACCTCCGTCTCCTCAAACCTGATTTTGTCGCTAAACTCGCTCTCCAGAGTGTCCAGTTTTTTGGGGTCCGTCAACCGCCGTAAACGCACGGCGTGCATTCACCCTGTCATCCGTTATGCGAAGTTGCCGCGGACGTGCAGCAAATAGGACACGTGGGATTCATTCGCACTCCGAGCGGCCAGCACACGGTACTCGACGTTAAAGACGCCGGCTCCGATGGCTATTCGGGACAGGGGCGCTATCCCCAGGGCATCAACAACCTCGGCGAAGTCTTCGGCTACAACGTCGACGCCAACGACGTGTTCCACGGGTCCGTGCGCACCGCTCTGCGCGCGCTCTGCCGCACCGCTTGCGATGTGAGCTACGGGTGGCCGATGGATGATGCCATTGGAAAAAACTTGCGTCGTCGTAGTAGTCGTGAAGCTGCTTGATCTGGCCATTCGCAACTACGGCAACCGCTGCGCCTCGGCCAGACACCCTCTGGGCTACAAGGTGTTTCCCGTCGGGACCGTCGCCCGTAGATGTGGCGGTCCGGGTCCACTCTACGGTTACACTAGACCCTGTCAAGCGCCGCGAAGTCGTGACGATTAAAGGCCGACATCAACGCCTTAACCACTGCGCGCGGTGATTGCACTTGGCGCGATGCCGCGTCCTGCGGGAGCGGCGTCTGACTCCCCCTATTGCTTTCGCGTCTCCCGGCTCTCGAGCAGGCCCTGAATTCGCACCAGCGAGTCCATGTAGACGGCGGTCAATTCTTGGCCTTCCCCCTCCTCGAGGCCCTCAGCCAGGACGTTCGCGAGCGTGTCGATCGCCACGCGGACCGTCATCGACTCGGTATCACTGAGTTTCACACCGTTGATCGTAATGACCGCTTCGTCCTGCATCGCAGCTCCGCTGTGCCTATGGGGGTTGCAAGTACGTTACACGAAATTGACACAAGCCAGTATTGTCGCGCTGTCAGCGGGACGCCTACGAACCCTGGCTTATCGATGATATGGATTGGCCGAGCAATTGGGTTACACTGACCCTCGCATGGCAGCAGTGCGCGCGCAGTCGAACACAGATCGACGTCATGCGTCGATAGTTCCATATCGGCGCGTTAGCAGCCAACGCTCCAGCAATAACCATCCCACCCCACCCGGAGTCTATGAGCAACCCCAATCCCGTGTCTCCCCGCCCCACCCTTAAGCTAAAGATCGGCGCACGCAGGTTGCCCCGAGAAACCAGGACTGCACCCGTCTCCCAGTCCAGTAACGGCAACAAATCGAAACCCGGCGCTCACTGGTCGGACGAGTACAAGCAGCGTGTGCAAGGAGAGAGGGATAGGCTCCGCCGTTAGGTCGGGCTGTTCGGGCTTCCTGCCGCTGGCCGGGCGCCCTCGCCAGACTCCGCAAATGCGGCGGCCGCTGCGGAAACGTCCGTGCGATCGCTCTCCAAATCCAAACTGCTGAGCTTTCACAGATTCGCATGGACGCAAGCCGCGCAACCTTCGCCCCGCATGGCGACGGTTGAGAAGGTTACCGATGATCTCGGGCGAGAAGTACCGCTGCGTGCGGTAGCGTCCAGACGACTTCTGGCGCTCGTGCTCAAATGAAAAGAGTCGGTCGGCTGCATATTTCCTGCCCGTATTCTTGGGAGCTACCTTGAAGTCAATATTCGCCGCGCTTTCCGCAATTTGGCTGCTGAGCGGTTGCCTACATACCGTTTCGCACGATGACAGCCCTGGAGCAAACACCCGGGACCCGCGCACCGGCCTGTGCGACAACGCGAGACCGCCCCCCTGTGGAGGCGTTCCAGATTAATCGCAAGATCTGATACCCCCCGTTGGAGCCGACTCGGAACAGATGTCCCTCGTCGATTGCTACGACCCCCCCTAAGGTAACCCCATCGAGATCGTCAGCTACGACAACCTCCCATTCTCGCGCTAATTCGGCGGCTCGACACCCGGGATGCCCTTCCGAACATCCGTCGAAAAGCTCTCGCTACGGTCTGCCGCCCTCGCCCGGTCCGTGATCCGTCCCCACGCTCGTAGTTCTCCAAACGAATAGTGCGAGTTAAGACCGCCAATCCTGTACACGTATTCGGGCAAGTACCCCGTTAATATCAGACTGTAGTTCAAGGGAAGGTAGCTTACGATGCGCTTCATGATGTGGTACACCAGCGTCGTGCAGTTGGCGGTTATCGTGTTATAGAAGCGAGGCGCGTGAACAAGGCTGTTCGCTTGATCGATGTAGGCGAGGAATAGTGAGCGCATCGCCGACACGGGCATTTGGATTCGGTATAAGTAATCGTCCTCACCACGCACATTGGTCCGAACGCGAATCACGTCACGTTCGTCGGCGGCGATAATACTAAGTCCAAACTCTTTGAAGAATCCACCAATCTCCGAGAAGCTCTCACCCTTTCGCGGCCGTATCTCGACCGAGAACACGACGTAGTCCGCGTTCTCGAAGCCGAACGACACCAGCATGTGCGCGATCGCAGGACCCGACCAGTACGACATGATCATGTCGACCGATCGGAGTTTATCTAGGTCGTAGTGCCGCGTTTCCCACCGCGGCGTGTAATCGGTGTCGCTACGCCAGTCGAAATTGCGCACATTGTGCAGCGTGACGTGCTGGCCGTCGATGAGGCCGGAGGTCATTTGAGCGACGTCGTCGGCCCAGATATGGTCGTTCGAGGCAGGAATGAGATGCCACCAAACAAGCAAAATGGCAAACGCGGCCAAAAATGCCCATATACCTTGTGCGATACGCCTGCTCCACAGCGCGACCAGCACGATGAAGCTCAAACCCACCCACAATGATACTCCGAGGGTCTTAAGCGCATGAGCACTTGGCAGTTGATACCACAGTCCAAAGACGCCCCAGGTTGCGGCTATCCCGACGATTAGAGTAATCAGCACGCGTGCTGCAATTCGCATAAGGCGCCGCCATGGACTTCCAAACATCTGCCGCCACTCCGCCGCGCGAAATCACCTCCCAAATTCGAATTATCACCACCGTATCATAAGAGACCAGCAATTCTGCCCCACTCTATCTTTTTCCTCTCAAACGACGTCCCCCTCGGAACTCGTACCGCCTGAGCGTCAAACACCTGTCTCGGAACCGTGTCCGTAACGACACGCCCGCGCCACGTCGATGAGCCCTAGCAATGCGGGCGTTCAGGTTACTCGATTGAAATGCTGCAAGAAACGTCGTCTGGGCTG
>Ga0187890_10000022_pt1 | contig 120064 bp, 106 predicted proteins | sample June2016WEW_21_1_FD_133005 | JGI IMG/M metagenome (GOLD analysis project Ga0187890, IMG submission 133005) | Peatland microbial communities from SPRUCE experiment site at the Marcell Experimental Forest, Minnesota, USA - June2016WEW_21_10 | ecosystem: Environmental > Terrestrial > Soil >... | reverse complement strand
TTTCTGCGGCCGTATCGGGGCATGGCGTACGCCGCCGTCGGCGCGCTCCTGATCGCGACGGCTGCGATGCTGGCGCTGCCCTTTGCCTTGCGCAGGGTCATCGACGTGCTCGCGGTCAAGGACGCCTCCACCACCAATCGCATGTTCATCTTGTTTCTGGCGGCGGCCGTGGTCTGGGCCGGAGCGGCGGGGATACGCTTCTACCTCGTGACCTGGGTCGGTGAGCGGGTGGTCGCCGATCTGCGCACGGCGGTGTATCGCCGCGTCGTGCACATGGATCCCTTGTTCTTCGAGACCACCCGGGTCGGCGAAGTGCTGTCGCGGCTGACGACGGACACGACGCTCGTGCAGGCGATCTCGGGCGTCAACCTTTCCATTATCCTGCGATCGAGCTTGAGCGTCGTCGGCTCGCTGATATTGCTCGCGTTCACCAGCGCCCGGCTCACCGGCGTCATCCTGGTGCTGGTACCGGTGGTAGTCGCGCCGCTCATTCTCATCGGTCGCAGAGTGCGAGGTTTGTCACGAGTCTCGCAGGATCGCATCGCAGACACGAGCGGCCTCGCGGGTGAGACCTTGAATGCCATTCAAACGGTGCAGGCATTCACGTTGGAGGATCTACAGAGCGAGCGCTATCGCAGTGCCGTGGAGGAGAGCTTTGCGGCGGCGGTGCGGCGCACGAAGGCCAGGGCGCTCCTCACGGCGGTCGGCATCATGTTCGTGTTCACCGCGATCATCGCCGTCCTTTGGCTCGGTGCACATCAGGTGCTGCGCGGCACGATGACCGGAGGCCAGCTTGCCCAATTCCTTCTCTACGCGGGATTCGTGGGTAGCTCGGCCGCGGCGCTCTCCGAGATGTGGGGCGAGATGCAGCGTGCGGCCGGTGCCATGGAGCGGCTATCGCAGCTCCTCGATGCGCGGCCCGTGATCGGCGACCCCGTGCATCCCGTGGAGCTGCCGGCGCGCGTGCGCGGCGCGATTCGCTTCGACCACGTGAGCTTTCACTATCCATCGCGACCGGAGAGCGCGGCACTGTCGAATTTCAGCCTGGAGGTAATGCCCGGCGAGACAGTGGCGTTCGTCGGACCGTCGGGCGCGGGCAAGAGCACGACGTTTCAGCTGTTGCTGCGCTTCTACGATCCGGACGCCGGGCGCGTCTCCATCGACGACCGGCGGCTCGTCGATTTGCGGCCGAAGGATATTCGGGCGCAGATCGGCCTCGTGCCCCAGGACACCGTGCTGTTCGGCGCGAGTGCGCGCGAGAACATCCGCTACGGACGCCCCGACGCGAGCGATGAAGAGATCGAGGCGGCCGCGGTGGCGGCGGCCGCCGACGAATTCCTGCGTAGACTCCCTCAGGGTTATGACACGTTCCTCGGCGAGCGGGGCACGCGGCTTTCGGGAGGGCAACGCCAGCGCATCGCTCTCGCGCGTGCCATCCTCAAGAATCCGCCCATCCTGCTCCTCGACGAGGCCACCAGCGCGCTCGACGCGGAGTCGGAACGCCTCGTGCAGCAAGCGCTCGAGCGGCTCATGCGCGGGCGCACCACCATCATCATCGCGCACCGGCTGGCCACGGTGCTAAAGGCCGACCGGATCGTGGTCATGGATCACGGCCACAAGATCGCCGTGGGCACGCATGCCGAGCTTTCGCGCGATTGTCCCCTCTATGCGCGGCTTGCCTCGCTGCAGTTCGCCGCCATCGGCAGCGAGGCCGTCGAAAACGCCGTTTAGTGCTTGATGCCTTCGGCCTTGAAGGCTTCCTGCACCGCGGGCCGGCGGCCGACGAGCTCGAAGTACGCGGCGAGAGTCGGCCATTTGCCGCGGTCGATCTTCGCGAAGTCCGTCCAGCGCAGCATCGTGAAGAGATAAGCGTCCGCGACGGTGAACGCATCGCCGAACAAATGCTTGCCGGTCGTGATGCGCTTCGACAACCAATCGAATTTCTTCTCGAGATTCTCGACGGCGGCCGCCTTCGTCTCGGGCGAGACGCTCGGCTTGAAGATCGGGTGGAACCCCGTGTGCACTTCGGAGCCGATGTAGTTCAGCATCTCCATGACCTGATAGCGCTCGAAGGTGCCCCAGCGGGGCGCGAGGCCGGAATCGGGCTTCTGATCGGCGATGTACTGCACGACCACCGGCCCCTCGGTGAGCACGCGGCCGTCGTCGAGTTGTAATGCCGGTACGGCGCCCTTCGAGTTGATGCTCCAGTAGTCGGCGCCGCCGGCGGTCTTCTTGGTCTTGAGATCGGTCTTTTCCAGCGTGAAGGGCAACCCTGCCTCGCGCAACACGATGTGGGGCGACAGCGAGCAAGCGCCGGGGGAGTAGTAGAGTTTCATCGGGGGGTTCCGCGTGATTGAGTCGGACGGATTATAGCCAAAGAGTCTAAGGGGGAGCGCGCGGGTCGACGACGCGGCGCGCTCCCGAAAATCCGGTCGAGTAGGGCACCCGGTCGAGTGAGTCGATGCGCACGCGCCCGCCGCTCGCCGGCGCGTGAACGAAGCGTTGCGCGTCGACGATGATGCCCACGTGCAGGTCCTTGCCCTTGAGATGCATGAAAACGAGATCGCCCGGGCGCAGCTCGTTCCGCCGCACGGGGATACCGGCGCGCAGCTGCTCTTGCGCCGTTCGCGGCACGTAGATTCCGGCGCTCGCCGCGGCATAGGCGACGAGCCCGCTGCAGTCGAAGCCCCCGGGCTGCGCTCCGCCGTATCGATAGGGCTGGCCGAGCATCGCGGTGGCACTTGCCACCAGCAGCGCGGCGTGGTCGGCCACGGGCGGCATGGGAGACTCGGGGGTGCTGCTCGGAGCGCGAGGCGCCGACAGGGGCGCCGGGGCGCTGGGTGGGTGCAGCGCGCAGCCGGTAAGCAATCCTACGAATCCCGCGGCAAGTAAAGCTGGCTTCACCTTGGTTGCAGCGCCCCGCAGCCGATGAACGACCTTATAATAACCCCCGGCATGGATTCGTTTGATACCCAGTTCTCGATGCGAGGAGCCGCCGCCTTGCGAGCCGGCTCGCTGCATGCGGCATTGCTCGATCGGCTCACGCGCACACTCGGCAAGACCCCCGATCAGGCGACGGAACGTGACATATTCGACGCACTGTCGCTCGCCGTGCACGAGGAGCTCATGGGGCGCTGGCTGGCCACCCAGCGCCGGGTCGCCAATGCCCATGTGAAGCGCGTTTGCTATCTGTCCCTCGAGTACTTGCCCGGCCGCTCGCTGCTCAATGCCCTGTACAGCCTGGACGGGGATCTCGTGCACGAAGCACGCACGACCTTGAAGGACATGGGTTATGACCTCGAGGACATCCTCGCCCAGGAACTCGACCCAGGGCTCGGGAACGGCGGCCTCGGGCGGCTGGCCGCCTGTTTTCTCGATTCGCTCGCCACCCTGCAATATCCCGCCGTGGGCTACGGCATCCGCTACGATTACGGAATCTTCACACAGGTGATTGCGGCGGACGGCGCGCAGCGCGAGCTCGCCTCGAGCTGGCTCAAGCTCGAGAACGTGTGGGAGACAGCACGCGGGAACGTGCGCTACACGGTGCGTTTCGGCGGAAGCAGCGTTGCGCCGCCCTCGGGAGCGGTCGGCGAGGCGCACCGGTGGGTGGATACACAGGACATCTACGCCATCGGCTTCGATCAGCTGATTCCCGGCAATCGCAGTCCGACCGTCAATCACCTGCGGCTATGGTCCGGGCGCGGGATCACGCCGTTTCATATCGATGCGTTCAACTCGGGCGACTACGACGCGGCCGTGCGCGAGCAGGTCGACGCCAAAAACCTCTCACGCGTCCTCTATCCGGACGACTCGACGCGGCAGGGCAAGGAGCTGCGCGTGAAGCAGCAGTATTTCTTCGTGAGCGCGAGCTTGCAGGACATCCTGGCCACGCACCTGCGAGAAGGGCGCACGCTCGCCTCCATGCCCGACGCGATCTCGATTCAGCTCAACGATACCCATCCGGCCCTGGCCATTCCCGAGCTGATGCGGCTCCTGATCGACGAGCACGGCCTCAGCTGGGACGAGAGCTGGGCGATCACCTGCGGCGTGTTCGCCTACACCAATCACACCTTGCTGCCGGAAGCGCTCGAGACCTGGCCCGTGGCGCTCATCGAGCGGCTGCTGCCGCGACATCTCGAGATCATCTATCTCATCAATCGAGATTTTCTCGCGACGCTCGACAAGCATTGCCCCGGCGACGTCGATGCGCAACGGCGACTTTCCATAATCACCGAGGGCGACGAGCGGCGCGTGCGCATGGCGCACCTCGCGGTGATCGGCAGCCATCACGTCAACGGCGTCGCGCAACTGCACACGGAGCTGATGCGCAAGAGTGTGTTCGCCGGCTTCGTCGATCTGTATCCCGATCGCTTCGTGAACGTCACCAACGGCATCGCGGTGCGTCGCTGGCTGAAGCAATCGAACCCCGGGCTATCGGCGCTGCTCACGCAGCGGCTCGGATTCGCCTGGGAGAACGATCTCGAAGAGCTCGCGCGGCTCACGGGCGCGGCCGACGAGCCGGAGTTCCTGCGCCATTTTCGCGGCATCAAGCGGACCAACAAGCAACGTCTCGCGGTCGAGGTGATGCGACGCACGGGTGTGGAGCTCGACGTCGATTCCATGTTCGACGTGCAGGTGAAGCGCATTCACGAATACAAGCGCCAGCTCCTGAACTTGCTCTATGTCGTCACGCGCTATCGGCGCATCCACAGGGATCCGTGCGGCGTAGTGCCGCGATCGGTGCTTTTCGCCGGGAAGGCGGCGCCCGGATACTTCATGGCCAAGGCCATCGTGAAGCTCATTATCAATGTCGCGCGCACGATCAACGCCGACCCGCAAATGCGCGGGCTCCTGCGCGTGGTGTTCTTGCCGGACTACGACGTGTCGCTCGCGCAGAAGATCATGCCGGCTGCGGATCTATCCGAGCAGATCTCGACCGCCGGAATGGAAGCCTCCGGCACCGGCAACATGAAGCTCGCGCTGAACGGAGCGCTCACCATCGGCACGCTGGACGGCGCCAACATCGAGATCCGCGATCACGTCGGCGAGGAGAACATCTTCATTTTCGGTTTGACCGCCGAGGAGGCGGTCGCGGCGCGTGCCGCTCGCTATCGTCCCTCCATCGAGCTCGAGCGCAACCCCGAGTTGCGCGAGGCACTCGAGCTGATCGATTCCGGCCACTTTTCGCCTGCGCAGCCCAACGATGCGAAGCCGGTGGTGCGCCGGCTCCTCGAGGATGGCGAGCCGTATCTCGTGCTCGCGGATTTCGCCTCCTATGCCGCCGCTCAGGAGCGGGTAGATGCGCTTTACGGGCAGCCCGAGGAATGGAGCCGCAAGACGGCTCTGAACTGCCTCAACATGGGCTATTTCTCCAGCGATCGGAGCGTGCGCGAGTATGCCGATCGGATCTGGGACGTCCGGCCGGTCCTCTAAGGAGCCTTTCGAGCGGTGCAGCCAATTCAAGTGGGAGCCCCACGCCCGCTCGGCGCGACCCCGACCCGGCAAGGAGTCAATTTCGCGCTCTTCGCAAGCCTCGCGACCCGCGTGGAGCTTTGCATTTTCGATGCCGACGGCGGCGTTGAGACCGCGCGCAACGATCTGCCGGGACGCACGGGCGATGTATGGCACGGCCTGTTGTCCCCGCGCCGCGCGAGCACCGGCACTCGCTACGCATTCCGCGTGCACGGGCCGAACGATCTCGCCGGCGGCACTTGCTTCGATCCCGAAATGGCGCTGATCGATCCTTATGCCCGTGTCCTCTCGACCCAGGAGCCGCTGCGCGCGCAGGTGATCGACCCGGCTTTCGACTGGCAGGGGGATCGCCCACCGGCGACGCCCTGGCGCGACACCGTGATCTACGAGCTGCACGTCAAGGGCTACACCCGGCGGCATCCCCTGGTGCCCCCCGAGCGGCGGGGTAAGTATCTCGGCCTCGCGACGGAGCCCGTCATTGCACATCTCAAGTCTCTGGGCGTGACCGCGGTGGAGCTCCTGCCCTGTCAAGCATTCTTGACGGAGGGTTTCCTGCGCGCCCGCGGCCTTTCGAACTACTGGGGCTACAACCCAATTGCGTGGTTCGCCCCTGCAAACGAGTACGCAGTGCGGGACGCGGTGAGCGAGTTCAAGACCATGGTGCAGGCGCTGCATCGCGCGGAGATCGAGGTCATTCTGGATGTCGTTTTCAACCACACTGCCGAGGGCGGCGAGACCGGACCGGTCCTGAGCTTCAAGGGTATCGACAACGCGGCGTACTACCGCCTCACGCCGGACAAGCGCGGCTACGAGAACCTGACCGGCTGCGGCAATACCGTCAATTGTGAGCATCCCGCCGTGCGCTCCTTGATCGTAGACTGCCTGCGTTACTGGGTGGAGGACATGCATGTCGACGGATTCCGCTTCGACCTCGCCACCGTGCTCGGGCGCGACGCGAGCGGCTTCAACGAGGGCTCGCCGCTCTTCAGCGCGCTGCGCTCCGAGCCGGCGCTCGCCTACGTGAAGCTGATCGCCGAGCCCTGGGACGTCGGGCACGGCGGCTACCAGCTCGGTCGATTCCCCGCCGGCTGGTCCGAATGGAACGACCGCTACCGCGATACGGTGCGCGCCTTCTGGCGCCGCGACGGCGGGCGCCTCGGCGAGTTCGCCGAGCGCTTCGCCGGGTCGAGCGACATTTTCCGGTACAACGGCCGCAAGCCCACCGCGAGCCTCAATTTCGTGACTGCTCACGACGGCTTCACCCTGAACGACTTGGTTACCTACGATCGGCCGCACAACGAGGCCAACGGCGAGGACGGGCAGGACGGCCATCGGCATAACTTGAGCTGGAACTGCGGGCACGAAGGACCTACGGACGACCCCGACATCGTCGCGTTGCGCAAACGGCAGATACGCAACTTTCTGGCAACCCTGTTCCTATCTCAGGGAGTGCCGATGCTCCAGGCGGGCGACGAATTCGCGCGCACGCAGCGCGGCAACAACAACGCCTACTGCCAAGACAACGAAATGTCGTGGATCGACTGGAGCCTCTCCGCGGCGAACGCGGACCTGGTCGACTTCGTGCGCCTGCTCGCGAGCCTGCGGCGCAGCCACGTCGAGTTTCGACGGGAAACCTTCCTGAAGGGCGCCACCTCGCGGGTCGCCGTGAAAGATGTGACCTGGCTGCACGCGCGCGGCTCGGAAATGACGCAAGATGATTGGCGTGACTGGAACTTGCGTACGCTCGGTATCTGGTACGGCAAGCGCAGCAACTGGACCGCACGGTTGCTGCTCCTGCTGAACGCCTCGGACTCGGTACAGACGTTTACATTGCCTGCACCGCCCGCTGACAGCCCGTGGAAACGCCGTTTCGATACGGCCAGCAAGACCACGGAGGTGCTGGTGCTCGAGGATGACGTGGTGTTTCCTCTGGCTCCGAGCAGCGCCGTCTTTCTGGAGTGTTGAGTGTTGGATGCGAACCTGATCGAACGACTCGCACGGCTGCGCGGCATCGGCGATGCGTACCACGATTATCGCGGCGAGCTGCGCTACTTCACGCTGGAGACCAAGACCGAGATATTGCGGGCCATGGGCTCTCCGGTGGACGATCCCATCGCCCTCGCCGCCGAGGTGAGCCGGCTCACCGCCGAGCGCGGGCGTGCCCTCTTGCCGATTGTCGCCGCATCTCACGGGCCTCGAGCCGGCGTCGACCTCAATATCGCCGCGCGCGACTTCGGCGCGCAGCTCTTATGGACTGTGAACCTGGAAAGCGGGGAGAGCCGGACAGGGGTCGTGTCCACCGCCGATTGTCCGGAGACTTGGCGCGGGGAGATCGAGGGCTCGTGGATCACGCGCCGGCGTCTCGAGCTGCCGCTGGAGCTGCCGCCCGGACATCATGAGCTCGAAGTGAAAATCGGCGCAGGCACCCTGTGCCGCTGCCCGTTGATCGTGTCGCCGATGCAGTGCTATGAGCCCGAGGCCATCCGCCGCGGGCGCAGGCTCTGGGGGGTCGCCGTTCAGCTCTACACGGTGCGCTCGCGGCGCAACTGGGGCATCGGAGATTTCGCGGATCTCGGGGCCTTGGTCAGCTGGCTCGCGCCGCGTGGGGCAGGCTTCATCGGCTTGAATCCGCTGCACGCCCTCGCGCCGGCCGAACCGGCGCGCGCGAGTCCGTACAGCGCCTCGAACCGGCATTTCCTCAACGTCCTCTACATTGCCGTCACGAATGTGCCCGAGCTCGCGCATTGTGAAGCCGCACAGGTGCGCATCAAGCAGCCCTCGTTCGAGGCGCGGCTGCTCGAACTGCGGAGCAGTCCGCACGTCGACTACGCCGGCGTGGCCGAGGTCAAGCTCGAGATCCTGCGGCTCTTGTTCGACGAGTTTTACCGTCGCCATCTCGCCGCCGGCACCGAGCGCGCCGTCGCGTTCAAGACCTTCGTGGCAGCCGGTGGCCAGCTCTTGCAGCTGCACGCGCGCTTCGACGCGCTCGATCGGCACCTCGCATCGACGCAGGGCACGCATTCGGGCTGGCTCAGCTGGCCCCCGGCGTTCAGAGACCCGAATTCGAGCGCTTGCATGCGCTTTGCGGTGGAGCATCCACGCGAGGTCGAGTTCTATCTGTATCTTCAGTGGCTGGCGCACGAGCAGCTCGCCGCCGCACAGGCGCTTGCGCGCGAGCTCGGCATGCCCATCGGGCTGTACGGAGACTACGCGGTGGGCACGCACCCGTCAGGCTCGGAAACCTGGGTCGATCAAACCGGTTACCGCCTGGGCGCCGAGATCGGCGCACCGCCCGACGCGCTGGCGCATCGAGGTCAGGGCTGGGGACTTCCTCCCCCGGACCCGGTGGTGATGGAATCGCAGCACTTGGAGGGATTCGTACGCCTGATTCGCGACAACATGCGCTACTACGGCGCCTTGCGACTCGATCACGTGATGTCGCTGTTCAGGCTCTGGTGGGTGGCGGCCGGCCGCTCGCCGGTGGACGGCGCCTACGTGCATTATCCGCTGCATCTCTTGGCCGCCAACCTGGTGCTGGAGAGCGCGCGCTGCGCGTGCGTGGTCGTGGGAGAGGATCTCGGCGTCGTTCCTGACGAGGTGCGTCGCGCGATGGCACAGTTCGGTCTCTATCACTACAAAGTGCTGTTGTTCGAGAAGGACCGCGGCCGCTACCGCCGGCCGGACGAGTTCGTGCACCGCGCGCTCGCCACCGTCACGACCCACGACATGCCGACCTTGCGCAGCTTCTGGGATGGCCGGGACATCGAGCTGCGGCGCGAGCTGCACCTCTATCCCACGGCCGAGCTCGAGCAGGACGTGCGCCAGGCGCGTGCGCGGGATCGCGAGGCACTGCTCGCGGCGCTGAGCGAGCAAGGACTCGCGCCTGCATCCCCTGCCACGCCCGACCAGCCGTTCTCGCCCGATCTCGCGCGCGCACTTCACATCTACCTCGCGCGCTCGAGCGCGATTCTCGCCGCGATTCAGATCGAGGATCTGATCGGGATGGAGGATCCGGTGAATGTGCCGGGAACGGATAGGGAGTATCCCAACTGGCAGCGCAAGCTGACCGAGGATGTCGAGGACCTCGAGACGCGGGCGGACCTCGATGGCTTATTCGCCGATCTCAACCGCGCGCGCGGAGGCGCCCCCGACTGAGCGGCGCGCTCGGGCTAGCGCCGACGGCGAGTGAACCGCGACAGCGGCGGCGCCTCGACACCGGATGGCACGCGGCCGTCCGCGATGGGCTCGGCGAGCGTCGTGCCAATGGGAACGACACCCGCCCACACCGCTAGCGCATAGTCCTCCTCGTCGTCCACCGGAGGTCCCATACGCACCTTTGCGGATACCTCCTCGAGGGGCAGAGCGAGCACGGCGGTCTGCTTCATCTCGAGCTCGTTCGGTGCACGCACTTCGGCCCAGCGCCCGGGCACGACGTGATCGGTGATCACCTCGAGCGCGTGCAGCATCTCTTGCCGCTCCTGCAAGAGATGCGCGCGTCCCAGGATCACGACCGAGCGATAATTCATCGAGTGATGGAAAGCCGAGCGCGCGAGCACGTAGGCATCGACGAGCGTTACCGTGACGCAGACCTCCACGCCTTCGGCCAGCGTGTTCAGCATCCTGCTCACGCCCGACCCGTGGATGTACAACGTCTCGCCGGAGCGCGCATACAGAGTCGGTATGACGAACGGCTGACCGTCGCGCACGAAACCGACGTGGCAAAGATATCCCTCGTCGAGAATCTCGTGCACACGAGCCTTGTCATAGACGGCGCGCTTGCTCAACCGCTTGATCCGAGTGCGCGGCGTGCTGGTGTAGGTGCTCAAAGGGTTTTCTCCATGAAAATGCTGAGCGGGTCCGGGCGGTAGGCGCCGAAGGGGCCGATCTCGACGAAACCCGCCGAGCGATAGAGGCCGAGTGCCTCGGGCTGCAGACCGCCCATCTCGAGGCGCAGCGCGCGTGCTCCGCGGCGGATCGCGATGGCTTCGATCTCATCGAGAAGCCGGCGGCCGAGCTTCAACCCGCGCGCGGCCGGAGCGACGAACATGCGTTTGACCTCCGCCCAGCCCTCGCCGGAATCGACTACGGCACCGCAACCGAGCGCCTTCCCGTCGACCCGCGCGACCAGAAATGTCACTTGCGGCTGCCGGAGCGAGGCCACGTCGAGCATGTGATTGCTCTCCGCCGGATAGAGCGAGGCCATGTAGGCATCACTCGCTTGCAGCAGCCAAGCGACCTCGGGTTGATCCGGATCCTCGCCGGCGATGTCGATTCTGCGCTCGATCACTGGGGGGCGCCTAGCCCGGGGGCGCCCTGCATCTTGGGTGTCGCGGGCCCCGCGGGTTGCGCGAGCGCACCGAATATCCAGATGACACCAGAGACGAGAATGGCGAGCGGCACGAGCTTCACGCCTTGCTGGAGGGAGGAGTGAGTCGAGATCAGCCCGATGAGCAACGGCGAAGGGACATCGCCCAGCAGGTGAATGCTGAAGACGCCGAGCGCGTTCGCCGAGGAGCGCTGCGTCGGCCGCACGAGATTGACGATCGTGGCGTTGATGGGTCCGGTCGAGAGGAACATCAAGAGCTGTGCGATCACCATGCAGACCAGATACGTGCGCGGCGCTGCCACGGTGAGGGCGAGCCATGCGAAGGGCACGGCCGCGAGAGTCGCGACGGCGGATATCCATAGATAAGCCCGCTGGGTGTAGCGGGCGCAGAAATCGCCAAGCCAGCCGCCGGCGAACGTGCCCACAAATCCGGTGATCACCACGATGATCCCGAAACTGAACGTCGCGCTCTTCTCCGGAACGTGACGGATTCGCTCGAGGAAGGCGGGCATCCAGTAGGCGAGGCCGCCTAGGGCGAACGTATACGCCGCATATCCTGCAATGGTGAGCGCATAGGGCCGGTTCTTAAGCAACTCGAGATAGTTGGCGGCGGGCCGGCTTGCGGCCCGCGGCTCCGCGGTTTCGTCGCCGTCTTGACTGCCGCGGGGCGGATCGTGAAGTCCCAGGCACAGAAGCGCCAGGAGCAGTCCGGGTACTCCCGCGACGAAGAACGCCATGCGCCAGCCGAAGTGCACGTCCATGAATCCCCCGACCACGTAGCCGAGCGCGGAGCCGACCGGAATGGCGCAGAAGAAGATCGCCATGGCACGGCCGCGCTCGCCGCGCGGAAAGTAGTCCGACAACAGGCTCGGCCCAATCGTGACGTAGGCCGCCTCGCCGACGCCGACCGCCGCCCGAGCCGCGAACAGCGATGCGAAATTCCAGGCGAGCCCGGAGAGCGCCGTGGCGACGCTCCAGCACGCCACGCCGAATGCGATCAACCGCGGACGCGAGCGGCTGTCGCCCAGGAAACCAAAAATCGGCCCGACCACCGCGAACACGATCAAGAATCCCGACATCAGCGACCCCGCTTGCGTGTCGGTGAGATGCAGCTCCGAACGGCGCAGGCTCTCCACCAGTGTCGATACGACGTAGCGGTCGAGATAGTTGAAAAGATTGATGAATGTCAGGACGGCGAGCGCGGCTCCTGCGGAGCCGATCAACCCGCGCACGCGCGGGTTGCGCGACCCCATCCCGGTGTTATGCGAGCGAGCTCCCATCGGTAAAGCCATCTTAACAACCGGTACCGGGCTTTGGGTGCAATTTGCCCCTCCGCTGCGAGTAAACTGACGGGAGTCGAGCCACGATGGATTTGAACATGAACGCAGCGGTTGCGGGCGCCTACGAGTCGCCTTGGATGAACGAGGAGCTCGCGATATTTCGCGAGGCCGCGGCTCGCTTCATCGAGTCGGAAATGGTCCCGAACGAGACCGAATGGCGCAAGCAGCAAAACGTCGGCAAAGAGATCTGGCGCAAGGCCGGTGCCATGGGTCTTTTGTGCACCGACGTGAGCGCGGAGTACGGCGGTGCGGGCGGCGACTTTCGGCACGAGGCGGTGATCTACGAAGAGCTCTCGCGCCGCGGACTCAGCGGATTCGGCCAGGGCGTGCACAGCATCTGCGCCCACTATCTCGTCAATCACGGCACCGAGGAGCAAAAGCGCAGGCTCCTGCCGCGCATGGCGAGCGGCGAACTGATCGGGGCAATCGGCATGACCGAGCCGGCGGCAGGCTCGGACTTGCAGGGAGTGAAGACGCGTGCCGTGCGCGACGGGGACAGCTACATCGTCAACGGCTCGAAAATATTCATCACGAACGGCTATCTCGCCGAGCTGATTGCGCTGGTGGTGAAGACGACGCCGGGCGAGGGCGCGAAGGGCACGTCGATCTTGATGGTGGAGACCAAAGACCTACCGGGCTATCGAGTGGGGCGCATCCTCGACAAGATGGGCCTCAAGGCGCAGGACACGGCGGAGCTGTTCTTCGAGAACGTCCGCGTGCCCGCGGCCAATCTGCTGGGAGGTGCCGAGGGACAGGGTTTTTATCAGCTGATGAGCGACTTGCCGTACGAGCGCGCGCTGATCGCCGTCGTCGGGGTCGGCGCCATGGAAGGCGCGGTTGCGGAGACGGCTCGGTACGTGAAGGAGCGCAAGGCCTTCGGCCGGAGCATCGCCGAGTTCCAGAACACCAAGTTCAAGCTCGCGGAGATCGCGACCAAGACCCGTGTGGCGCGCGTGTTCGTCGATGACTGCATCTCGAGAATCGTCGCCGGCACGCTCGACACCGTGACCGCCTCGATGGCCAAGTACTGGGTCACCGATACTCAGCAAGAAGTGCTCGACGACTGTGTGCAGCTGCACGGCGGATACGGCTACATGAACGAGTACCTGGTGTGCCGCATGTTCGTGGATTCGCGCGTACAGCGCATTTACGGCGGCACCAACGAAATCATGAAGGAATTGATTTCGCGCTCGATCTAGCGCGGCCGCGCCGCGGCCAAGCCGTAACTTGTAACCTCGACGCCACGGCGCGCCTGCCGGTTGTCGCAGGAACGCGACGCCGTGCTCTTTCCCGGATTTACTTCACAGAACTTTGCTCAATCGGCGCTCCCGATGCCGGTAGAATGGGCTGACCATGCTGCGATGGGATTACAGCCGATGAGAATGCTCCGATGGCTCGCGGCGCCGCTCGCCGGCATGCTGCTCGCCGCGCTCGCCGCCTGCAACGGCAGCGCGGTGGTCACGCTCACGTCGACGCCGTCGACGGACACCTTCCTCGCCTACCGGGTCGGCCTCGTGTCGGTTCAGCTGCGAACCTCGAGCGGCAGCTCGTCAGTAAACGTACTGCCGGCAGGAACCACCGTCGACCTTGCTCGCCTGGTGAACTTGAGCGAGGTGATCGGTTCGTCGTCCGTGAAGACCGGCACTTTCAAGCAGGCCGTCGTCACGCTCGACTACAGTTCGGCGCAGATCATCTACGACGACGGTACACCCGAGGGAGTGGAGTTGACGCCGATGGGCGCCAACGGTCAGGCCCTCGGTCGAGTGACGCTCACACTGTTGCTCGACCCGTCCAACCAAATGAGCATCGCGGCGAAGAGCGCCACGCGCCTGAGCCTCAACTTCAATCTGGCCGCGTCGAATGTGGTCAATCTGACCGCGAAGACGGTGTCCGTGATGCCGATGATGGCAGCCAGCTCGCTACCTATCGACAATAAGACGGTGCGCATTCGCGGGCCGATTGGCACGGTCAACACGTCGAATACGGACACCTGGTACTCGACCGGCATCACGCCGTTCGACTTCAGTACCCCCGAGGGCGGGTCGCTCCGGGTCACGCCGACCACGGGAACCAGCTACGAGATCAACGGCACTCCTGCCTCTGGCACCACCGGTCTCACCCAGCTCGCCTCGTTGAGCGCGGGCTCAATGGTCGAAGCCTTCGGCACAATGACGACCTCGACCTCGACGTCGAACTCGTTGTTCAACGGCAACACCACGACGCCTACCGAGACCTGTTCGGACGGCACCACGCCGACCACCGTCAACGGTGTGCTCACCTGTACCGACGGCTCGACGCTCGAGTCGACCAGCACCACGGCGTCCCGCGAGACCTGCTCGGATGGCACCACGCCGACGACCGTCAACGGTGTACTTACCTGCACCGACGGCTCGACGCTCGAGTCGACGAGCTCGGGGAGCACGGGCACGGGCACCATCACCACCGTCTCGTTCTCTGCAACCCAGGTACTCGCGGGCTCGAGCGTTCAGGAAGGCGCCTTCGATCGGGTGTCGGGCATCGTGACCGGGCGCAGCGGCAACACCTTCACCATCGACGATGCCACGCTGCTGACGAGCAGCGGCGCGAACAGCCTGGTCTTCGGCACGACCACGGTGACGGTCGGCGCGAATACCCAGATCACTGAGTTTGGCCAGAGCACGACGGACTCGACCGGGATAGCGCAGATATCCATCGGGTCGCTGGTCTATGCCTTCGGCACCGCGGGCGCCGTAAGCACCACCAGCGCCACGCTGGATGCGAGCGCGGGTCGCGTGCGGGTCGGTCAGACAGTGGCCTCGGGGCTCGTCACCGCACAGGGCACCGGCGGCACCACGCTGACCCTGAAACTCTCGCAGCTCGGGGGGCGCTCGGCTGCGGCCTTCGACTTCGCCGGCACGGGATCGACCACGAGCAACGATGCGACCGCGGCCGCGTACATCGTGAACACCGGAACCGCGGACCTCACGAACGCAAGCGTCGGCGAGCCTGTGCAGGTGACGGGCTATCCCGCGCCGTTCGGCTCGGCCTCTTCTGCTGAGGATTTTCTCCAGGAGTCCGCGTTCCTCGACTACACCACGATCAATGCCGTGCTCGCGCTCGATTGGACCGGCACCTCCGCACCGTTCGCCTCGTACTCGACTACGCAGATCCAGCTCGATGCCCGAAACGCCGACATCGGCGCCCGGCACACGATTCAGGTCGGCGCACAATCGTTCGACATCGTCGGCATCGGCACGGATCCGACCATCATCCCGAGCTCGACGGGCAGCAACACCAACGCCGTGTTCACCATCGGGCATTCGGTAAGCGGCAGTTACGAGAACTTCAACACGTTCTCTTCCTTCATCACGCAGCTGCAGACCGAACTGACGGGCTCGGTGGTCGCCACCGGCATCACGGCGGTCGGGCAATACACGAGCTCGAGCTATAGTTTCAGCGCGTCGAGCATCACGCTCTTTTTGGACAACTAGGGCCTCCTAGGCCGGCGCCACGCTGCCGCCCGGGTCGTGCGTTACACTGGCGCGATGGCGATCGACCGAGGTATCACCCGCCGCATGTTTCTCTCCCGCACGGCGGCGGCGCTCGCCTACGCGGCGTCGCCCGCACGCGCCGTCCCCGCCGGCGCGTCCGGATTCTTCTACGCTTACGTTGGAACCTATACGCCGAACGGCGGCGGTATCTATCTGTTTCGCATCGAGCGCGCCAGCGCGGCACTCACGCAGATGCAAGTGGTCGACGACATCCGTAATCCGTCCTGGCTCGCCGTCAATCCCGCACAGACCCGCCTGTACGCGATCAGCGAGATCGATAACTACCAGGGAGCGAAAGACGGCGCCGTGGTGACTTATGCCATCGATCCGACGAGCATGCAGCTCACGCGCCTTGCCGCAGTGAGCTCCGCCGGCACCTCGCCCGCGCACGTGAGTGTGCACCCCTCGGGCAAGTTCGTGTTCGTCGCCAATTACGGCGGGGGCAACGTCGCGGTGTTTCCCGTCGCGACCGACGGTACGCTTAGTCCGGCTTCGGACGTGCGACCGAGCGTGGGGCCGCGTCATCACGCGCGCGCCATCGACGATCCGCCCGGCCAGTTCGCGGTCAGCGATCACGAGGGCCCGCATCTGCACATGGTGGCGCCCGACCCGACGGGTCAATTCGTGATCGCCAACGACGCGGGATTGGATCTCACGCTGATCTGGCGTTTCGATGCTCAGGGGGGGCGGCTGCTGCCCGCGGACGCTCCCGTGCTGATCGGTCCTCCGGGCTCGGCGCCCCGTCATTTCGTCTTTCACCCGAACGGCAAGTTCTTCTACAACCTGTACGAGCATGACGCCCGCGTGGTGGTCTACGACTACGACGGTGCTCGAGGGGCCATGCGTCTGAAGCAGAGCGTGTCGACCTTGCCGCCGCATTTTGCCGGCAGCAACCTAGCCTCCGAGATCCTCATCTCTCCTGACGGGCGGTTTCTCTATGTCGGCAACCGGTTGCATAGCGCGATTGCCATATTTGCGATCGCCGCGGACGGACAGCTGCGCAGCAACTACGAGACTTGGACCCATGCCGACTCGCCGCGCAGCGTCGCGATGGATCCGAGCGGCGAAATCGTGTTCTCCTGCAACCAACGCAGCGACTCGATCACGTCCTTTCGCGTCAACCCGGCGAGCGGCGCCCTCGCGTTCACCGGCCGTTACGAGCCTGTCGGCAGTCCCGCCATGATGCTCGCGCTGAACTCGCGCTAGCCGGCGGTGACGCCTTCCTTGTGGGCGCTCACGGCCGCGCCGTCGCTCGCCTTCAGCTCACTGAACACGATGGTGGACACCACCGTCCATGCGCCCAAGGTGCGCAGTGCGAGGTGGATGCCGTGGATCATCTCTGCTTGCGTCGCGCGCGTGTGGTCGGGTATGAACAAGGCGGCCACGAGGGAGGCGGTGGCGACGCCGAAGCTCACGGCCATTTGCTGCACCGTGCTCGCGATGGAGCTCGCGCCGCTGGCCTGCTCGTTGGTCACGTCGGCGTACGCCAGCGTGTTCATGCTGGTGTACTGGGTCGAGGTGAAAAATCCGTATGCGAAGGCGAGCAGCGCGATGGCCCAGGGCGGGGTGCCCGTGTCGATCGCTGAGAACAGCATGAGCATCACGCCGAGCATCACCGTATTGGAAATCAGGACCTGACGATAGCCGAACCGCCTGAGGATGACGGGCAGCGTAAACTTGAAGCTGATCGCCGCGAGTGCCTGCGGCATGATCATGAGACCGGACTGGATCGGGCTGTAACCGAGGCCGATCTGATAGAGCAGCGGCAGCAAGAAGGGTAGGCCGCCTATCCCCAGGCGAGTGAGCAGATTCCCCGATACGGCGACGCGAAAGCTGCGTATCCGCACCAGGCTCAAGCGCAGCAGCGGATGCGGTATGCGTACCGAGTATGCGCCGTAAGCCGCAATCAGCGCCGCCGATATGGCCAGCAATCCCGCAATTTCCCATCCGCTCAAGGTGTGGTCGCCGAAAACTTCCAGCACGTAGGACAGAAGCGAGATGCCCGAGCCGAACAGCACCAGCCCGACGAAATCCAGGGGGTAGTTGCGCGCGGCTGTGTAGTTCGGCAAGTGCTTGCGCACGAGGTATAGACCGAGAAACCCGATCGGAATGTTGACGAAGAAGATCACGCTCCAGTGGAAATAAGCGATGATCAAGCCCCCGAGCAAGGGACCGAGCATCGGCCCGACGAGTCCGGGTATGGCGACGAAGCTCATCGCGCGAATGAGCTCCGATTTCGCGAAGGTGCGCACCAGCGTGAGCCGGCCCACGGGCAACATCATTGCGCCGCCGCATCCCTGCAAGATGCGGCATGCGACCAAAAGATGGATGTTGGTGCAGATGCCGCACAGGAACGAGCCCAGCGTAAAGACGCCGATGGCGGAGGCGAACACGCGGCGTGTGCCGAAGCGGTTGGCCATCCACCCGCTGATGGGAATGAATACCGCGAGGCTCAGTGCGTAGCTCGCGAGCACCGCCTTCATGTCGAGAGGCGGCACGTGCAGCGAGTGCGCGATCGCCGGCACGGCCGTGTTCAGAATCGTCGTGTCGAGCGATTCCATGAAAAAGCCCACGGCCACGAGCCAGGGCAGAAGCCGCTTCGCGGCGGCGCTCGTCTCTCGGTCCTGCGGCTCCTGGGCTGGCATCGCCCGTCAGGCCAGGGCGGCGTCCACGATGCTCTGGGCCTCTTCGAGAAGCGTGCGCAAGTGGCGCTCGTCGCGAAAGCTTTCGGCGTAGATCTTGTAGATGTCCTCGGTTCCGGAGGGCCGCGCCGCGAACCAGCCGTTCTTGGACGCGACCTTGACGCCGCCAATCGGCGCCTGGTTTCCCGGAGCGTTGGTGAGCACGGCATCGATCGGATCGCCGGCAAGCTCGGAGATGCGGATCTGCGAGCGATCGAGCTTGGCGAGCTTCTTCTTCTGTTCCGGGGTTGCGCGCGCCTCCACGCGATCGGAGAACGGCTCGCCCAGCTCGCGCGTCAGCCCTCGATAGGCCTCTCCCGGATCGCGGCCGATGCGTGCCGTGATTTCCGCGGCCAGGAGCGAGGGGATGATGCCATCCTTGTCCGTGGTCCAGGCGGTGCCGTCGCGGCGCAAAAACGATGCGCCCGCACTCTCCTCGCCGCCGAATCCCAGGTCGCCCGACACGAGGCCTGAGACGAACCACTTGAAGCCCACCGGCACCTCGTAGAGCCGGCGGCCGAGCCGGGCGGCGACCCGGTCGATCATGGCGCTGCTCATGACCGTCTTGCCGACCGCGGCGCGCGGCTTCCACTGCCCGCGATTGCCGAACAGGTAGTTCACGGCCACCGACAGGTAATGATTCGGCGGCATGAGCCCCGCGCTCGCGGTGACGATGCCGTGACGGTCGTGATCCGTATCGCAGGCGAAAGCGACGTCGTACGCATCCTTGAGCGCGATCAAGCGCTGCATGGCATACGGCGAGGAGGGATCCATGCGGATCTTGCCATCCCAATCGAGCGTCATGAAGCGAAAGGTCGGATCGACCGCATCGTTGACCACCCGCAGGTCGAGCTTGTACGTCTCGGCGATGCGTGCCCAGTAATGCACACCGGCACCGCCGAGCGGATCAACGCCCATGCGCACTCCCGCGCCGCGGATGACATCCAGATCGATCACGTTACCGAGATCGGCGACGTAGCTGCCCAGATAGTCATGGGACCGCGCGGCACGCCGTGCCTTCACGTAATCCATACGCGCGACTCCCTCGAGCTTCGCTTCCAAGAGGCCATTCGCGCGCGATTCGATCCAGCCGGTGACCTCGGTATCCGCGGGTCCGCCGTCCGGCGGGTTGTACTTGAAGCCGCCGCTGTCGGGCGGATTGTGCGACGGCGTGATGACGATGCCGTCGGCGAGACCGGATGCGCGGTCGCGATTGTAGGTGAGAATGGCGTGCGAAACGGCCGGCGTGGGCGTGTACTCATCGTCCACCGCGGTCATCACCTCTACACCGTTCGCCGCGAGCACTTCGAGTGCGCTCGCGAACGCCGGCGCCGACAGGGCGTGGGTGTCGAAGCCGATGAACAACGGGCCGTCGATACCCCGCTGCCTCCGGTATGCGCAGATGGCCTGGGTCATAGCGAGCACATGATCCTCGTTGAAGCCCCCGTCGAATGAGCTTCCGCGGTGCCCGGAGGTGCCGAAGGAGACCCGCTGAGCGGCGATGCTCGGATCAGGCTTCAAGGAGTAGTAGGCGGTGACCAGACGCGGTACATCGACCAGCCGCTCGGGCGGTGCGGGGCGGCCCGCGAGAGGGTCCAGGCGAGCGCTCATGATACCGACCTCATGTAGTGGCGAGCGCCGCGCTCTTGTCCTTGATGCTCTGCATGAGCTCTCTCCAGGATTTGACGAACGACTCCGCGCCTTCCAGCTGAAGCTTCTTCGCAAGCGCGTCCACGTCGATGCCGGCCTCGGCGAAGCGCGCGATTACCCGCTCCGCGTCGCCGCCGTCCACGGCGAGAGCGCCGTGCATCTGGCCGCCCTTGGCAAAGGCGAGCAGCGTCTTCTCGGGCATGGTGTCGATCGTCTCGGGTGCCGCCAGTGCCTCGACGTACAGGGTCGGCGATGCCTTCGGATCCTTGGTGCCCGTGCTCGCCCAGAGCATGCGCTGCTTGTGCGCGCCGGCGGCGGCGAGACCGCGCCAGCGCCCGGTGTTGACGAGATCGCAGTGCGCCTTGTAGGCGCGAGCCGCCATCGCGATGCCGAGACGGTTGCGCAGCTCCGCCGGCACCTTGTCCGCCACCGCCTTGTCCCAGCGGCTCACGAAGAGCGATGCCACGGAACTCACGCGCGGATCGAGCTTTGCGGCGATGCGCCGCTCGATGCCGCGCATGTACGCCTCGGCCACCGCCAGATACTGCTCACGCGAGAACAGGAGGGTGACGTTCACGGGCACTCCTGCAAAGATGGCCTCCTCGATCGCAGGAACGCCTGCCGGCGTACCGGGGATCTTTACGTACAAGTTGGGCCGGTCGGCGAGCTTGTGGATACTGCGCGCGGCCTCGATGGTCGAGCGCGTATCGTCCGCGAGCAGCGGGGACACCTCCATCGAGACCCAGCCGTCGGTACCTCCTGTACGGTCGAATATGGGACGAAACAGGTCCGCCGCGCGCTTGAGATCCTCGAGCGCGAGGTCCACGAACAATCCCTCGCCCGAGGCACCGGCCTGCGCCTTCTTGCGGATACCATTGTCGTAAAGCGAGGAGCCGCCGATCGCCTCGTCGAAAATGGTGGGGTTAGACGTCAGTCCCGTGACGGACAGCTCGTCGATGTAACGGCGCAAAGTGCCGTCGTCGAGGATGCCGCGGGTGATATTGTCGAGCCAGAGGCTCTGGCCGAGGTCATGCAATTTCTGGGTCATGCTCATGGTCGCACCTCGAAGTCGGTTGATTGAAAGTTCAGCATCTCACCGATGCGCTCGATGACATGATCGGCCGGCGGTTGCACGGAGTTCGACCCGGGCGCCAGCGCATAGTGCCCTTGCCGGACGAATACGGTGGTCAGCCGGGCCCCGAGCTGGATCTTCATGGACGCGAGCAGGTTCGGTTTGTCGTCGACCACCACGTAGTGCGAGGCCGGGTAGCGCCGCTGGACGTGGTCCAACACCTTCTCCTTGTGAATGTAGATGAGCACGGCACCGTCGACCGCGCTCCAGATGCCGGCGTGCTTGATCTTGCGCGGCTGGAACACGACGTCCCCGTCCGACAATATCACCGGACGGCCGAGCGTGCGCGTGTGTCCGATCGCTTGCAGCGCCTGCGGAAACAGCAGGTTCGAGAACTGGTATTCGAGCAGGAAGTCGGACATGCCGAGCAAGCGCGGATCGTCGTCGAGGCCGGCACGAAACGCCTGCAGGCTCCCAAGATAGTCGGCGAAACCGAATTTCACGCGCAGATCCTCGAAGATACTGAAGTAGCGATGGCGTGCCTCGAGGCCGAAGTCCGATTCGAGTCGCTTGCCGAGATCGGCGCCGAAGCGGTCGTTGTCGAGCAAGGTGTTGTCGACGTCGAACAGGAATACGGTATCGCCATTCAGCATGGCGGGGATGACTCGGCTTTCGGGTTGTGCCAGCCTCCGCCGTCATCGATCACATCGGCCGCCTCCCGCGGACCCCAGGTGCCGGGATCGTAATGCGCGACGGGCAATGGGTCCTGCAGCCCGGGATCGACGACCCGCCAGGCGGCTTCCACGGCAGAATCTTGGGTAAACAGCGTGCCGTCGCCGCGCACCGCATCGCCGAGGAGCCTTTCGTAGGGTGACTTGTCGCTGCCGGTCTGATGGCGCGCAATGAGCTCGACCGGCTCCCCGCGCATTTCCTCGCCGCTGCGCTTGACGAGTGCGCCGGCGCCGATTACGACCTCGGGACTCAAGCGGAATCGAAAGTAATTGCAGGGCATGGTATCGCTCGCGTCGAAGACGGCGAGCGGCGGACTCTTGAGCGTCACGCGCACCTCGGTCGCCGTGGTAGGCAGGCACTTCCCCGCGCGGATGTAGAACGGTACGCCCGACCATCGCCAGGTGTCGATGTAGAGCTTCAGGGCGACGAAGGTCTCGACCTGCGAGTCCTCAGCGACACCCTTCTCGTCGCGGTAGCCGCGGAACTGCCCACGCACGACCTCCTTGGGATCGAGCGGGCGCATCGCGCGGAACAGCCGCAGCTTCTCGGCCTGGCGCGCGCGCAGGTCGTGACCTGCCGGCGGATCCATCGCAAGCAGCGAGGTCACTTGCAGCAGATGATTCTGCACCACGTCGCGGATCGCACCGACTTCCTCGTAGAAAGCGCCGCGCCCCTGAACGCCGAAGCTCTCGGCCATGGTGATCTGCACGTCCTGCACGTGCTCGCGATTCCAGATCGGCTCCAGGAAGCGGTTCGCGAAACGGAAGTAGACGAGATTTTGCACTGCCTCCTTGCCGAGGTAATGATCGATACGGAAGATGGATTCCTCGGGGAACACCGTGTGGAGCGTGGCGTCGAGCGCCTGCGCGGTCGCCAGATCGCGGCCGAAGGGCTTCTCGACGATCACGCGCGCATCTTTGGCGCAGCCCGCATTGGCGAGCCCTTGCACGACGCTGCCGAACATGCTCGGCGGAATCGCAAGATAATGGATCGGGCGCTTCGCAAGCCCGAGTTCCTTGCGCAGCTTGCTGTAGGTCTGCGGGTCGGCGTAATCGCCGTCGACGTAGCGCAACTGCGAGGCGAGCTTCGCGAAGCCTTGCGCGTCGAACTTGCCCGCGTGCTCGAGGCTCTCTTTGGCGCGCGCCTGAAACTGCTCGAGATTGAAGCCCGAGCGTCCCATGCCGATGATAGGAACCTTGAGCCCCTCGTGAATCACGAGGGCGCTGAGCGCCGGAAATATTTGCTTGAAGGCGAGGTCGCCGGTCGCGCCGAAGAACACGAAGGCATCGGATTGCAGCGCGCTCATGGCAGGGACCTCCGCTCGCGTCTCAGCTGCTCGAGCTCCTCGAGCAGCTCCAGGACGAGCGCGACGCCCGCAACGTTGATCCCCAGATCACGCTCAAGACGCAGCGCAATGCGGGCACGGCGTACTTCCGCGCCGTGAAAGCGCCACTCAGTCTTGTCGACTTCGATCACGCTTGCCGCGCCCTGACTACCGAGCACGCCTTCCTCCACCAGCTCGACGATGTAGCGTTCCTCCACCGCGAACATACGGCACAGGTCCGCGACGCTCACTTCGATTCCTTCGTCGAGGAGGTCGCCGGTCAAAAAATGCTCTTCGGATGTCGGCATGATTACACTCCGAGATTTTCGCGGGGATTGAACGGCATAGCCTCCGCCAGCGCGCGGTAGGCGGCTTTGCCCTTGTCATCGGTCGGTTTCGGCAGGGCGATCTGCAACACGGCATAAAGATCTCCCGGCGGCGAGGCGGGGATGCCCCGACCCCGCAGGCGCAGCTTCGTCCCGGCCTGCGATCCGGGCGGAACCTTCAGGTCGACGACCCCCCCCGGTGTCGGCGTCTTGACGGTCGCGCCGAGCGCGGCCTCCCAAGGCGTCACGGGCAAGTCGACATACAAATCGCGGCCCTCCACCCGATACAGCGGATGGGGCTGAAATTCGACCTCGATGTAAAGGTCGCCCGGCTTGCCCTCTCCTCGACCCCCGCCATGCGGCGGCGCCCCTTGGCCGGCGAGCCGAATGGTCTGCCCGGGCAGGATGCCCTTCGGCACACGCACGTTGAGCACGCGCTCGCGCGCGGTGATACGGCCTTCGGAGTCGATCTCGGGGACTCGCAGCGTGAGGCTCCTCGATCCGCCTTCGAGGGAGGCATCCAGATCGAGAAGCACTTTGGCGTGGTGGTCCTCTCCGTGGCCGGGATCCATGCCGCGACGCCTTGCGCGGCCCCCGCCGCCGCCGGCGCGTCCGAAAAGGGATTCGAAGAAATCGCTGTAGTCGCCGGCTCCCTCTCCCGGCCCGGCGCCGCTGAACTCGAATCCCGCGCCGAAGTCGGGGGGCGGACGAAAATCCTGGCCGGGGCGGGGTCCCGATCCCAGCTGATCATAGGCCGCGCGCTTTTCGGGACTCTTCAGCACCTCGTACGCCTCGCCCACTTCCTTGAAGCGAGCCTCCGCGTCCGGCTCTTTGCTGACGTCGGGATGATACTTGCGCGCAAGCTTTCGATAGGCCTGCTTGATCTGCGCCTCGGTCGCGTCGCGCGCGACGCCCATGACCTTGTAATAGTCCTTGAATTCCACCGGGCACCTGCCTTCAGAACGTCGAAGAATACTATGCGTACATTGCGGAGAGTCGAATCATCCCATGGCGCTCCCTGTAGGCGGCTTCCTACCGGCGCGAAACCCCATCAAAGCTGGTAAGCCAGGGTGAGCACCAACCCCTCCGCGACGTCGCGCCACAAGCCTGGCGGGCGAGGGTCAAACCGGTCCGCCTCCGTCATCAGATCGGTGATCCAGCTCGCGAGCCATTCGATCTCGCGCTTGCCGTAAAACACTACCGCCGATTCGTAGTTGAGGAGAAGGCTGCGCGAATCGAGATTCGGCGAGCCGGAGATCGCGAGGCCGCGGTCGAACACCACGGCCTTGGCATGGTTCATGGTCCGCAGCAGGTGGATCGACACGCCGGCGGCCGCGAGGGCTCGCAGCGAGCGATTGCGCACGAAATCCGCGAGGCGGTGGTTCGACTTCGCCGGAATGCATAGATCGACCTTCACGCCGCGCCGCGCCGCGAGGCGTATCGCGGTCTCCAGGCTCGAATCCGGAACGAAGTAGGGCGTCACGGCGAGCATGCGCTCGGTGGCGTGAAAGCAGGCATCGATGAGCAGTGCCCGCACCGTGTCTTCGGTTTGATCGGGCCCACTCGGCAGGAATTGCGCGCGGCTGCCCTCGTCCTGGGGAGCTGCGACCGCTCGCCCGGCCGGTTTGCCTCCGGCGGCCACCCAGTCGACCTCGAACTGGTTCGCGGCGGAGGCGGCGACCGGGCCATCCAAATCGAACGACAGATCGGCCCACGGCGGTGAGCCCGGGGTCCCACAGAAATACTCGGCTGCAAGATTGCGCCCGCCGGTCCACAATCGCGCCCCGTCGGCGATCACCCACTTGCGGTGATTGCGCAGGTTTCGGGGACCCTGAGTCTCGCGCGCCAGGAGCGGCGAGAATATCGCCGTCTCGGCACCCGCCGCGCGCATGCGCCGGAACCAGTTCCTCGGCAGAAAGATCGCCCCCACGCCGTCGATGAGAAAACGCACCCGCACGCCCCGCGAGACGCACGCGATCATGCGCGCCGTGACGTCCTCGCCGAATGCATCATTGCCGAGAATGTAGGTGCACAGGTCCAAGCGACGCTCGGCCTGGGCCATGAGCTCGAACAACGCGCTCGAGGCCTCGACGCCGTTGACGTGCATACGCACGCGCGCGGGCGCAGGTCCGGGCAGGCCGAAGCTTTCGATCAGGGACTCCGCCCAGTGCGTCGCGCTCGAGGGTCCCGTGAGGCACGGCGTGATCTTGCGCGGCAGCTTGCGGCGTCCGAACAAGATGTAGATGGGAAGCGCGAGATAAGGCAGCGCGATCATCGCGAGCACCCAGGAGATGGCGATGGACGGCGGCCGCCGCTCACGCTCCAAGCGTGTGGTCAGTACATAGGTGAGCAGGGCCAGCACGACGGCCAGCGAGTGGATGGTGATGCGCGGAAACCAGTGCGTCACGGCGCAAGCAGCCGGCGTAGCACGCCCGGCAGCAAATCGGGGAGGTCCTCCGCGAGCAAGCCGGGCCCGAAGTCGCTCGCCGCGGCTCCATGCAGCCAGACCCCGGCGGCCGCGGCCCAGAACGCTTCCATGCCTTGCGCGAGCAATCCGAGAATCATCCCGCCGAGCACATCGCCGGAGCCTGCGGTCGCGAGCGTCGGAGGCGCATTCGAATTGATCACCGCCCGGCCGTCGGGCGCGGCGATGACGGTATCCGCGCCCTTGAGCACCACCACCGCACCGCTCGTGAGTGCCGCAGCTCGCGCTCGGGCGAGCCTGTCACCGGACACGTCGAACAGGCGCGCGAATTCACCGTCGTGGGGGGTGAGCACGCACGGGCCGGCGATGGCGGCGAACAGGGACTTTCGGTCCTGCGCGAACGCGCTGATGGCATCGGCGTCGAGGAGAACCGCGCGTCGCGTCGCGAGCATTGCGAGGGCGCGGGCCCGCGTCGCGGCATCGACGCCCGCGCCCGGTCCGATGAGCAGTGCATTAAAGCGCGAATCCTCGAGGAGCTTGCCGAGATCCGCAGGCGTGGCGACCGCGCGCACCATGATGCTCAAAAGCGCCGGCGCGTAGATCGGCAGCGCCTCGTGCGGCACGGCAATGGTGGTGAGGCCTGCGCCGGCGCGCGCGGCCCCCCGCGCCGCCATGCGCGCGGCCCCCGTGGTGGGATAGCCGCCCCAGAGCAGCGCGTGCCCGCGCGAGTATTTGTTGCCGGATGCGCGCAGCTGCGGCAGATCGTGGCGCCAGAGCTCCGGAGCGTTCTCCCACGTATCGAGTGGTATGCGCTCGAGAAGAGCCGCGGTCGTACCGATATCGGCAACCACGGTCTCGCCGCATAGCTCGCGACCCGGCAGTAGCACGTGGCCGGGCTTTTTGCGCGTGAAGGTCACGGTCAATACGGCGGGCACCGCGCCGAGCGATTCGCCGGTGTCGCCGAGAAGCCCGCTCGGCACGTCGACTGCGACGACGGGCAGCCGCCGTTCCACCGTCAACTTCAGAATGCCCTGGATTTCGCCGCTCAACGGACGGCGCAGGCCCGATCCGAACAAAGCGTCGACCACGAGAGCAGCCCCCTCGAGCACACCGCTCTCGAGCGGCTCGACCGGACGCTGCCAGAGCGCCGCGTGATGCTGCGCGTCGCCGCGCAGCTGTTGCATCGTTCCCGCTAAGCTAAGGCGCACGGGCCAGCCTGCGGCGGCGAGCAGGCGCGCGACGACGAATCCGTCGCCGCCGTTATTGCCGGGTCCGCAAAGGACGGCGGTCGGCCGCGGCGACCAGCGGCGCGCGATCTCGCGCGCGACGGCCGAACCCGCGTTCTGCATGAGATCAGATCCGGGTGTACCGGCAAGCACGGTCAAGCGGTCCGCCTCTTCCATCTGCGCGACGCGCAGCAGCGCAGTCGCGTCGGCGGCCGAACCCCTCATCCTCGTCCGTCCTGCGCGGCTCCGAGCGCGACCACCACTTTGCCGAAGTTACTTCCCGCCAACAGCCCGAGAAAAGCCTCGGGCGCGTTTTCCAGTCCCTGGACGACATGCTCTCGGTACTTGATCTTGCCGGCCCGCAGCCATCCGGCCATCGAGTCGAGGAAGTCGGGCCGGCGATGGTCGTGTCCGTCGCTGATGATGAAGCCGCGCAGCGTGAGGCGCTTCACCAGAATCGCGCGCATGAGCTGCATGAGCGAATCGCCCGGCGATTGCTCCGGGCGCTCGTTGTACTGCGAGATCAGTCCGCAGACCGGAATGCGCGCGTGTGCATTCAGTAAGGGAACCACGGCTCGAAACACCTTGCCGCCGACGTTCTCGTAATAGATGTCGATGCCGCCCGGACAGGCGGCGGCCAGTTGCGCGTCGAGCGCTGCGGAACGATGGTCGATGCAGTCATCGAATCCGAGCTCGTGCACGGCCCACGCACACTTGTCCGCTCCGCCTGCGATGCCGACGACACGGCAGCCCTTCAATTTCCCGATCTGGCCGACGACGGACCCCACGGCTCCGGTGGCTGCGCCGACCACCAGCGTCTCGCCGGGCTGGGGTTTGCCGATATCGAGCAATCCTACGAATGCCGTGAAGCCGGGCATCCCGAGCACGCCGAGCGCATACGATGCCGGTTCCATGTCCGCCGAGAGCTTGACCAGAGAGCGCCCCGTGCTCACCTCATATTCCTGCCAGCCGCTGTCGGCGAGCACTCGATCGCCCGCGTGCCAGCGTGGATGGCGCGAGGCGACCACCACCGAGACGGTCTGCCCAATCATGACGGCGTCGACGGCGACCGGAGGCGCATAGGAGGGCGCATCGCTCATGCGTCCGCGCATGTACGGATCGAGCGACAAGTACACGGTACGCAGCAACAGCTCGCCCTCGCGCAGCGGTGCGAGCGGCACGCTCTCGAGGCGAAAGCAGGCGAGATCGGCGGCCCCGCGAGGCCGGGCCGCGAGCACGATGCGACGGTTCGTCACGGCTATCATATTCGACCTCGGGTCAGAGCGCCGACCAGCGCGCCGACGCCCGCGGTGACGGCCATCGCGAGCGCGCTCCAGCAAGTGACGCGCAGTCCTGCGGTGAGGATGCGCGCGCCGCCAGCCTGCGCCGAGAGCGCGCCCAGGAAAAACAGACATGCGAGCGAAGTGGCGACGGTGATGGGTATGACGGAGTTAGGGCTTGCGAGCACGGCGACGAGGAGTGGGATCGCGGCGCCGGCCGTGAAGCTGCCCGCGGACGCAAGTGCGGCCTGTAGAGGACGCGCAAGAGACCGACTGGAGAAGCCGAGCTCATCGCGCGCATGGGCCGCGAGCGCATCGTGGGCCATCAACTGCTGGGCGACTTCGCGGGCGAGAGCGGGCGAAAGCCCGCGACGGCGGTAGATGTCTGTAAGCTCGCGATGTTCGCCGACGGGATCCACTTCGAGCTCGGTGCGCTCCTGGGCGAGCGCGGCGGCTTCGCTGTCGGCCTGCGAATGTACCGAGACATATTCACCGACGGCCATTGACATTGCGCCCGCGACCAGGGCCGCAATACCGCTCAACAAAATATCCGCGTGACTCGCATGTGCGGCGGCCACGCCGAGTATGAGGCTCGAGATCGACACGATGCCGTCGTTTGCTCCCAGCACGCTCGCGCGCAGCCAGGACAAAGCGCTCAGCTTGTGGCGCTCGTGCCCGCGCCGTGCCCCCGGCAGGTTCTCACTGGTTCTCACCATAGTTAGTCAATTCAACGTATTGCCGAATATTCTTACAGCCGCCTCACAGAAATCCCGAATTTTTCATCGCGGCGGCAGTGGCGATGCGCGTTCAACATGGGTACTCTGAGCGCTCAAAATAATAGCGCTTATCGGCGCCCGGTTGAGCGGGGTTCTTCCCTGCACGCGACCTTTCAGGAAGGGAAGTATGCAAAGTTCGTTATCGTGGATTGAATGGCTCGACCGTCTCGATCGGGTCCTGAACGGTGCTCGCGAGGACGTTCGTGCGCTGGCGAGTTTCGACGATCCCCAGGCGCTCGCGGTGGTCGAGCGCTGCAAGCGCCAGCTGACCGCATTGATCGACGATCTACGCCTCCTCGATCGGCGCGTGCTGTCGCCCAAGCCGGGCGCCGCGAGCGCGGATCGGGCGGGCAATCTGCAGAAGGCGCTCGACACGACGGTGTTTCATCTGGGGACCGCCGTGAAGGCGCCGGACGCGGATTCGCGCAGCGCCCGCGAGCGCTTGCTCGGCACAATCGACTCGGCGTTGCGAGACAGCTGCTACGAGGCAGCGATGCTGCTCGGTCCGGTGCGCCTGCGCGCCTGAAGCGCGGATGCGGCCCTCACGCTCGGCCGGTCCTGGGCCCCAGGAAAAACCACAGAATGAAGCCGAGGATCGGCAGCACGATCACGATTACCGTCCACAGCACCTTGTCCGCGGTGCTCGCGCCGCTTTGAAAAATGTTCACGATCGCCCAGACATCGGCAATCAGAACGATGAGTCCTCCCAAGCCGCCGTATCGCATGGTCCTTCCTTCTTGAAATTTTGTTGAAGTCAATGCTGTCTACCGCATGGTAGGCCGCGCGCACCAGCCGAATCAATGGCCAACTTGTACGCAGAAACCGCATCGCCCGCGCCCGCGGCGGCGCCGCTCGAGGCTGATGTGCGTGCCGACGTGGCCGTCGTGGGCGGCGGCATCACCGGCCTCTCCACGGCGCTGCACGCCGCGCGATCGGGGGCGTCCGTGGTGCTGCTCGAGGCCGAAGATCTCGGATTCGGCGCGTCGGGCCGCAACGGAGGACAGGTCAATCCGGGCCTCAAGCTTGACCCGAACACCGTCGAGCGCGATTTCGGCGCGGATCTCGGCGCGCGCATGAATATTCTGGCCGGCTCGGCTCCGGCGCTGGTCTTCGAGCTGGTGAAGCGGCACGGCATCGATTGCGATGCGCGGCAAAACGGCACGCTGCGCGCGGCCGTGCACGCGCGGCACGCCGGCGCGATACGCCGTACCTTCGAGCAGCTCGAGCGGCGAGGAGCGCCCGTCGAGCTGCTCGAAGGTGAAGCGCTCGCTCGCGCCACCGGCACCGACCGCTATTCGTGCGCGATGCTCGATCGACGTGGCGGAGACTTGCACCCGCTCCGCTATGCGCGCGGTCTCGCGCGGGCCGCGATCGATGCCGGTGCTCGAGTGCACGCCCACACCCGCGTGTGCGGAATGAAGCGCACGAATGGCGGCTGGCGACTCGACACCGGTCGAGCGTCGGTCACGGCGATGCAGGTCGTGCTCGCCAGCAACGGCTACACCGATCCCCTGTGGCCCGGTCTGCGCCGCACGGTGGTTCCAATCTTCGGCGCCATTGCGGCGAGCGCCCCGCTCTCCGAGGCGGCGCGCCGGAGCATTCTGCCGCACCGCCCGGTGCTCTACGAGAGCGGCAACATCACCGTGTACTACCGCATCGACTCGCAGCACCGTCTGCTCATCGGCGGACGCGGACCGATCCGCGAGGTACTCACGCCGGCGGAAATTCCCCATTTGACCCGGTACGCCGCGAGGCTCTGGCGCGTGCTCGACGGAATCGAATGGACGCACGCCTGGGGCGGACGGCTCGCGATGACTCGGGACCATTATCCGCATGTGCACGAGCCCGCGCCCGGTGTGATCATCTGCCTGGGATATAACGGTCGCGGGGTGGCGATGGCCACCGCCATGGGACGGGCGCTCGCGGGCCGAATGGCGCATCCGAGCGCAGTCTTCGACATGCCCCTCACGCCCCTCACGCCCATACCGCTGCACGCGTTCTGGCCACTGGCCGTCAAAGCCGCAATTCTCACCGGGCGAGCGCGCGACTTCCTCGGGATCTGAGCGCGGCCGGCGAGGCGCGGCCGGCGAGGCGCGACTGCTAGTTGTCGGTGTAGAACTGGCGCAGCCGGCGCATGTCGATGATCAAATCGTAGTGCTGGTCGGCGGGCAACTTGTAGCCTTCCGAAAATTCGTAACGAGCATTGATGTTCGCGATCTCGGGATGCAGATCGTGCATGGCGCGCTTGAACATCTCCTTGGGCACCCACTCCGAGTTCGACGACAGCGAGCCGAACTCGTCGTGATAGATGGTGGCGGTCGAGATGTCGGCCGGACTCGAGGCGATCGCGAAAATACGCGGCTTGCCCGTCGGCGTGAGGTGAACGTGCTTCGCTCCCTGGAGAATGAGCTCCCACTCGTTGCCCTGGGGCGCGGCGATGAGGGCGCTGACATGATGGCGCGCGATGACGAACGCCACGGTGAACATCAGCGCCGCGATCAGCCGCACATTGGCGGGATTCCACCGCTCGGTGAGCGTGCGCAGCGAGGCGACGAGAAAACAGACCAGCACGGCGGTCATGGCGAGCACGGTGCGATAGGTCGCGTAGTGCTCGGATGCCACCAGGCTCACGCTGAAGGCGAGCACCGGCAAGCCGAGAAGGGCCGCTGTCCAGACGATGCCGCGCTCGCGCCCATGGCGCTTCCACTCGAGATAGGCGCCTGCGGCCAGTACTAGCGTCACCGCCGCTGCGCAGCCCAGATAGAGCGCTCGATCGCGGTGGTTGTTGTCGTTCAGCACGAACAGGCTGAGTGCGTTCGGCAATGCCTCCGACAGAAACCACGCGAACTTATCGGCCCAGTGGTGCTCGAAGGCGATGCGTCCCGATTTGACGAACACACCTGCCGCATACAGAGCGGTCATGGTGCAGTAAGCGAGACCGAGCGAGGTGAAGATGACGGCCGCGTGAGCCAGCACCCAGCGCACGGTGGCGGTGAGTCCCCGCTCGCGCCGCGCGATGAGTGCCCCCGCCATGGGGACGACATAGAACAACGCGCTCGGCTGATAGGTGAGCGCGCTCACGACCATCAGGGCGGCTCCGAGTGTCCACTGGCCCACGAATCGGGCGGTGCCCGCGTCCGGGCGCACCGACAGCGCACCTTCGACGGTGAAGAATGCGGCCAGTGCGACGAGCGCCGTGGCGGCGTACGGCCAGCCGACCGCCCAGCCCGCGATCACTTGCGAAGCGGGCACCAGGGAGACGAGGACGCCGACGCAAAGGCTCGAGCTCGACGACCAACCCAGGGCGCGCAAGCCGCGGTACATGACGAGGGACAGCGAGCCGAGCAAGAACGAGGCGAACAGGCGCATCCACTCGAGGTTGTGCACGCTCGTGGTCTGTCCGTAGGTCGATTGCAGAAGCCAGCCGTAAAGCGGGCGTGCGTGCGAGGCACAGAACTGCAGCACCTTGCCCATCTCCTCGTGCGACTCGCGCAGATTCGAGTAGTCGTCGCGCAGTCCGTATTCGTGAAAAGTGGCCGGCCAATACGTGATCACGGGCAGGAAGAACAGGAACGCCGTGACCAGCCAAGCGCGCGCGCCGACCGCGGTGCGCCGCGCGCTGTGAGTCCAGGGAACCGGAACGGCGACGGCGGGAGGAGCCAGGGTCTGTGATACCAATCTTTCCGGTGTGCTCATCAGGTGCTCGAAACTCTGTATGCTGCGGTGCGGAAAACGACCTTGCAAGAAGCCTAGGTCGGGCCGGAACGCCCTGTAAAACGAACGTTAAGCGCTTCTGGGATTCTATCTGCGTGTTCGCGGGTCAGCGCGTGCGCCTTTATATAAACGAGGTTAAATCTCCGTTATCTGCGCGCACGTAAGATGGCCCTTCCAGCACTCGACCCGCGTCTCGGGGAGTGCGCGGCAAAGGGTGAAGCAGGTCTCATCGGGAGGGCGCTCCTTCGTCTATTGTTTCCGAGGAGTTCCGCCATGTCTTTCAAGCCGTTCATTTTTCTGGCCACGATGCTGTGTGCCACGAGCGTCGGGGCGCACCCGAAAATCTACACCTATCTGGACGCGGACGGAGTACGGCATTACACCGACGTGCCGGACGACAACCGTTACAAGCTGCTGACTTTCTCGTCCCACGAGATGACACAGAGCGGTGATCATTACGATCCGGCCGTGCTCGCGCGCGCTACTCAATACGATTCCATCATCGAGAAGGCGGCCGTCACCGCCGCGGTGGAACCCAATCTTCTGCGTGCGGTCATCGTGGTCGAATCGGGATTCAATTCGCGGGCCGTCTCGAAGAAAGGTGCGGTGGGGCTCATGCAGCTGATGCCGGCCACGGCCTCCCGCTTCGGCGTCTCGAACCGCTACGATCCGATTCAAAACATCCGCGGCGGCGCGGCCTACTTGAAGTTCCTGATGGATCGTTTCGGCCACGACGTGCGTCTCGCGCTCGCCGCTTACAACGCGGGGGAAGAAGCGGTGGATCGCAACGGCGGGCAAATTCCTCCCTTCTCCGAGACCATGGCCTATGTGCCGCGGGTGCTCAAGATCTATCAGATGCTCGCAGTGCCGCGCAGCACCTGAGCCGGCTCGAGCCTTACACTAGAGCTCCCGCACCGAGAGGAGCTGTCTCTTTGACCGAGGCCGATGATGTCGCCGCACGTGCCTTGGTTCTCAAGGGCTCGCAGCGGGCCTGCGCCGAGGCGGCGTTGGTGCTGGCGGCGAAAGGTCTCCCTTACGAGACCGTGGACCTCGGCTCCGGATGCGAGCTGTGGGTCCCGGGCGAGCAGCTTGCGGCCGCGCGCGAGGAGCTCGAGCGTTATGCGCTCGAGCGCGCGCCAGTGCGGAGCGCGCGGCCCGTGTTCGTGCCCTTTGCCGGTGCGCAAATCGGCTCCGGGATCTATGCCGCCCTGCTCGTGCTCGTCGCTTACTGCGCGGGAATCCAGGCCTTCGGGGCCGACTGGCTCGCGCGAGGCTCGCTCGATGCACGCCGCGGCGGGGCGCACGAATGGTGGCGCGCCGTGACGGCACTCACCTTGCACCTCGATCAGGCACACCTGCTCGGCAATCTGCTGTTCGGCATTCCCATAGGCTTCCTTTCGGGGCGTGCGTTCGGGCCCGGCATCGCCTGGGCGAGCATCCTCGCTGCGGCCGCCGTCGCGAACTACGCAGACATGTTGATCTCGCCGCCGACGCACCGCGCCGTCGGCGCCTCCACCGCGGTGTTCGCCGCGCTGGGGTTGCTCGTGGGCTTCGCGTGGCGTCACGGCCTCACGCTCCGCGAGCGGTTCAATTACACGTATGCCCCCGTGTTCGGGGGCGTCGCGTTGCTCGCCCTTCTCGGCGCCGGCGATCAGCACGTGGACGTGCTCGCTCACGCACTCGGCTTCATCACCGGCGTTGCGACCGGTTGGCTCTACTCCCGCCTCGGCGTTCCCCAGAGCCGGGGCCGCGGCGTGCAGGCCGCCGCCGGGACCGCGGCGCTCGCGCTCGTCGCGCTCGCCTGGGTGCTCGCCCTGCGGCGCTAGAACGAGAACTGCAGGTTCACGGTCGTGAGCTGACCTACTTTCTTCAATGGCGGCATACCGGGGGGCGGATGGGTATTGTCGATGACCTGGTAGCCGATCGAGAGCGCGAGCTTGGTCGTCATCTTCACCGCGAGCTGGAGGTTGTTCTGCAGCATCGTGTTGCCCGCGCCCGCTTCCATGTAGTACTTGTCGGTCAAGATCGTGGTCGCCGAGAACTTGTGCATGAAATCCACCTCGGCCGTGCCGATACCCGAGCGGATCGTCTCCAGTGGAATGCGCTGAGTGACCTCGCCGTCGGACGCCGTGATGAGGGTTTCCGGACGGATTTGCCGGAAGCCCGCGCCGATCTGCGCGCTCAAGGCCGTGTCCTTGCCATCGAGGAACTTGTATCCCAAACCGCCGCCGGCGCTTGCCTGATACCGAAAGCCGTCGAACAGGTCATGCTCGTAACGCAAGCCGCCGAACGCGAACATCTGGGGCGCGAAGTTGTAATTCGTCTGCTGGCGGGCCTCGTAGCGCTCGGCGGACACGATGCCGTTGTTCTTGCCATAGAGGGCGGCGAGATAGATATCGTTCTTCCAGGGACCGTCGAAGCGCGACATGTCGACGTTGCCGTTCACGGATTCGGAGTTGCTGTTGCCCTTCGACTCCAGGAATCCGACTTGGCCCCTGCCGATCCAGGTGTCCTGCGGCGGCGGCGGCGCCGGGGGATCGTCGGCGAACGCGGCGGCGCTCGCCGAGGCGGCGAGGATCGCGGTGATGAGCGGGCGGCGATATGAGATCAAAACTCCTCCTTAACGCCGCGGCGCGGCGCGAATTGGCCTATGAATAGAGGACGGCGCGGGCCCGAATCGGGCGCCGCGAGGCCCCGCGGATCGCAGTTCAGCCGCGCTTGGCGAGCAAGTCGCGGATTTCCTCGAGCAGTACTTCCTGGCGGGGCGGTGGCGCGGGAGCGGCGGCGGCCTCAGGATGCGGCTTTTTCAATCGATTGATGAACTTGATGGTGAAGAAAAGCACTAACGCGATGATGAGAAAATCGAACATGCTCTGGATGAATGTGCCGTACTTGATCAGGACGTCCTTTCCGGTGGGATCTTTTCCCAGCCCGAAGGCCAGGTCCGAGAAGTTGAAGCCGCCGATGATCTTGCCGAGGATCGGCATGAAAATATCGCCCACCAACGAGGACACGATCTTTCCGAAGGCAGCACCGATGATCACGCCGACGGCGAGGTCGACGACATTGCCCTTCATTGCAAACTCTTTGAACTCGGAGGCTATACTCACGGACATCTCCCGTCGGCTTTGTGGAGGAGGCAAAAATCCCTGGCGCCGCTCGCGCGCTTCTTGGGGGGGATGTTACGGATGCGCTTTCCGCCGGGCAAGGAGGGCATCACCGCAAGGCGGATGGCCTAAAGCGCACGGACCAAGAAAACAACCCCCAGCACGATGAACAGCGCCGACGCGCCGTAGTGGATGGCCTTGAGCGGCAATCGATCGGCGAAGGCTCCGCCGAGGAGCACCACCGGCACGTTCGCTGAGAGCATGCCGAGTGTGGTCCCCGAGACCACCGCTGCGAGGTTCGGATACGCCGCCGCGAGCGCGAGGGTGGCGATCTGGGTCTTGTCGCCGATCTCGGCCACGAAGAAGCTGCTGAGTGTGGCGAAGAAGGCGCCGGCCGCGCCGCGCGGTGCCGCATCGGCGTCGAGCGTGTCGGGTTTCAAGGTCCAGAGCGCCACCGCGATCATGCTCACCCCGACCAGGATGTCCAGAATTTGCGGGCGGATGAGCCCGCCGAACCAGCGGCCGATGAGGCCCGCGGCCGCGTGATTCGCGAGTGTCGCGCACAGGATGCCGGCGATAATGGGCACCGGCCGGCGGAAGCGGGCCGTCAGCACTAACGCGAGCAGCTGCGTGCGGTCGCCGATCTCGGCGACGGCGACGCTACCGAACGAGACGAGAAAGGCTTCCATCCCGCTATCGAATCATTGTCATCATGGTTATGGCAGACTCCCTATTATGTCGATGCTCACCATCAACGCGGGTTCATCGAGCATCCGGTTCGCATTCTACGGGCCCGGCTCTCATCCTGCGAAGCTCGAGTACGGAAAAATCGAGCGCATCGGGCAGCCGGGCGCGGCGTTCGAGGTGAACACCGCGAAGGGCAAGGAGGCGCAACAAATCGCGCTCGATGCGGGAAGCTTTCGATCGGCGGTCGACTCGCTGCTGGAGTGGCTGGAGTCGCAGCCGCGATTCGCCGAAGTGAGCGCGGTGGGTCACCGCATCGTGCATGGTATGACGCATTCGCAACCGGCGCGCGTCACGCCGCAACTGCTCGGGGAGCTGAAGGCCGCCATTCCCTACGACCCCGAGCACTTGCCCCAGGAGATCGAACTCATCGAGACTCTCGGCCGGCGCTTTCCGCGGCTCGTCCAGGTGGCGTGCTTCGACACGGCCTTCCACCGCACCATGCCGAGAGTTGCGACGATATTGCCGATTCCGCGCCGCTACGAATCGCAGGGCGTGCTGCGCTATGGATTCCACGGCCTCTCGTACACCTTCCTGCTGCAAGAGCTCGCGCGCCTGGGCGACCCCGCCGCCGAGCGCGGCCGCGTCATCCTCGCGCACCTCGGCAACGGTGCGAGCGTCGCGGCAGTGCGCGACGGGCGCAGCATCGACACCAGCATGGCCTTCACACCCGCTGCCGGCCTGCCCATGAGCACGCGCTCGGGAGATCTCGATCCCGGGGTGTTGAACTTTCTGGCGAGAACCGAAGGGCGGGATGCGAGCTCCCTGGACAAAATGGTGAACCACGAGTCGGGACTGCTCGGCATTTCCGAGACGAGCTCGGACGTCCGCGATCTGCTCTCGCGCGAGAACGAGGACGTGCGCGCCGCCGAGGCAATCGACGTTTTTTGCTACCAGACTAAGAAATGGATCGCGGCATTCGCCGGTGCGCTCGGCGGACTGGATACGCTGGTGTTCGCCGGCGGAATCGGCGAGAACTCGGCGCCCGTGCGCGCCCGGATCTGCGAGGGTTTGCAATTCTTCGGCGTAGATCTCGATGAGGCGCGCAACCGCGAGCACGCGCCTCTCATCTCGGCGGGCCGGGCATCCGTCCGCGTCATTCAGACGGATGAAGAATCGGTTATCGCACACATGACTGCGGAGACGCTTGCGCGGCCTCCCCAAGGAGCAGACGTATGACACAGGGCTCCTGGCAAATGGACGAAGCGCTTTTGCAGCGAATGGACGCGTATTTTCGAGCGGCCAACTATTTGGCGGTGGGACAGATCTATCTTTGCGACAATCCGTTGCTCCGGGAGCCGCTCGCCCCCGCGCACATCAAGCGCATGCTGCTCGGCCACTGGGGCACGACGCCGGGACAGAATTTCATCTACACACACCTGAACCGCGTCATCAACAAATACGACCTCGACATGATCTACATCTCGGGCCCCGGACACGGCGGTCCCGCGGTGATCGCCGGCACTTATCTGGAAGGCACATACAGCGAGGTCTACTCGAGCGTCGGCGAGGACGAGGCGGGGCTGAAGCGCTTGTTCACGCAGTTCTCCTTTCCAGGCGGCGTGCCGAGCCATGCGTCCGCGGAATGTCCAGGGTCCATTCACGAGGGCGGCGAGCTCGGCTACTCGCTGAGTCATGCGTTCGGCGCGGTGTTCGACAATCCAGCGCTAACCGTCGCCTGCGTGGTCGGCGACGGCGAGGCCGAAACGGGGCCCCTCGCGACCGCCTGGCATTCCAACAAGTTTCTGAATCCGGCGAGCGACGGCGCGGTATTGCCGATCTTGCACTTGAACGGCTACAAGATCGCGAACCCGACCATCCTCGCGCGTATTTCGCGCGAGGAGCTCGATCAGATGCTGCGCGGCTGCGGCTGGGAGCCTCACTACGTCGAAGGACACGAGCCCATGCCCATGCACACCGCCATGGCGGCGGCGCTCGATACCGTCGTCGAGCGCATCGACGCGATTCAGCGGGACGCCCGATCCAAGGCCGGCGTCGCCGGCGAGCCGATCGACAGACCAACATGGCCGATGATCGTGCTCATCTCGCCCAAGGGATGGACCGGGCCCAAAGTCGTGGACGGCAAACAGGTCGAAGGCACGTTTCGCGCCCATCAGGTCCCGATCACCGATCCGGCCACGAATCCTGCGCACCTCAAGCTGCTCGAGGAGTGGCTGCGCAGTTACCGGCCGCAGGAGCTTTTCGACGATCGCGGACGACTCAAGCCCGAGCTCCGCGCGCTCGCGCCCAAGGGCGAGCGGCGCATGGGGGCGAACCCGGTCGCGAACGGGGGGGAACTTTTGCGCGATCTGCGTTTGCCGAACTTTGCCGATTACGCGCTCGATGTCGCAAACCCCGGCACCGCGGGGATCGGCGCGACTCACGTCGCCGGCGCCTACTTGCGCGACGTCGTGACGATGAACGCGGAGAGCCGCAATTTCCGCATATTCGGTCCCGACGAGACCTTGTCGAACGGTCTGGAGGCGGTGTTCGACGCAACGCGGCGGCAGTGGGAATTACCGGTGCTCGCGACGGATGACTTTCTTGCGCCGCAAGGACGGGTGATGGAGATGCTGAGCGAGCATCAATGCGAAGGGTGGCTGGAAGGATATTTGCTCACGGGCCGGCACGGCCTGTTCAACTGCTACGAGGCGTTCATCCACATCGTGGATTCGATGTTCAATCAGCACGCAAAATGGCTGAAAGTCACCGCGGGGCTGCCGTGGCGCCACAAGATAGCCTCGCTTAACTACCTGCTGAGCTCCCATGTCTGGCGGCAAGACCACAATGGCTTCACGCATCAGGATCCCGGTTTCATCGATCACGTGGTCAACAAGAAGGCGGAGATCGTGCGGGTGTACCTCCCGCCCGACGCGAACTGCCTCTTGTCGACGGTCGATCATTGCCTGCGCAGCCGCCACTACGTGAACGTCATCGTCGCGGGCAAGCATCCTGCGCCACAGTGGCTCTCCATGGACGCGGCGATCAAGCATTGCACCGAGGGAGCCGGCATCTGGCAATGGGCCAGCAATGATCAGCACGGCGAGCCGGATGTGGTCATGGCGTGCTGCGGCGATGTCCCCACCCTGGAGACCCTCGCCGCCGTTTCCATCCTGCGCGAGCAGTTGCCCGCGCTCAAGATCCGGGTGGTCAACGTGGTCGATCTCATGAAGTTGCAGCCGACCTCAGAGCACCCGCACGGCCTCTCCGATTACGACTTCGACTCGCTATTCACGAAAGACAAGCCCGTGATTTTCGCTTTCCATGCATATCCGTGGCTCATCCATCGGCTTACGTATCGGCGCCACAATCATGACAACTTCCACGTGCGCGGCTACAAGGAGGAGGGCACCATCACGACGGCGTTCGATATGACCGTGCTCAACGACCTCGACCGCTTTCACCTGGCCATGGATGCGGTCAACCGGTTGCCGCAAACCGGCAGCGAGGGCAACTACCTCAAGCAGCAGCTCACGGACAAGCTCGTCGAGCACCGCCATTACATCGATCGTTACGGCCAGGACATGCCGGAAATACGCGATTGGTTGTGGCCGCAGCGCCTCAAAAGCGCGTGAGCCCGTTGTCCTACAAGGCCATGTGCCCGCTGCCGACAGCAAAACCCCGTGCCGGCGGGCACGCTCCCGAGCAGGAGAACACCAATGTCACCCATGGATGCCGCTTGTCGCAGTGAGCCGCCGAGCGCAGTTGTCGACTGCGCCAAAAAGCCAGAGTGAGCCCGCCGTCCTCGCAACGTGAACGCGCGCAGCAGTCCGCCGGTCTGCCTTTCCCGAGAGGGGCGACCTTTGACGGCCGCGGCGTCAATTTCTCGCTCTTCTCCGAAAGCTCGGAATCGGTGGAGCTCTGTCTGTTCGACGCCACGGGCAAGAACGAGATCCGCGTACACATCCGGGAGCGAACGAACGGCACCTGGCATGTGTACCTGCCCGACATCAAGCCCGGACAGCTCTACGGCTATCGGGCGCACGGACCATACGACCCGCATACCGGGCTGCGATTCAACCCGTCAAAGCTTCTGCTCGATCCCTATGCGAAGGCGATCGGCCGTCCCTTGCAGTGGGCGGACGAGCTGTTCGCCTATCAGCTGGGCGACCCCGACGGAGACCTGACGCCCGACGAGCGGGATAGCGCGCCGTTCGCGCCGCTCGCGGCGGTCGTCGATCCCACGTTCGATTGGAGCGGCGAGAAGCGCCCGGCGCACCTGCCGCACGAGACCCTCATCTACGAGGCACACGTGCGTGGCATGACGATGCTGCACCCGGAAGTGCCCGAGGAGCTGCGCGGTACTTACGCCGGCATCGCCTCCGAGCCAGTGCTGTCGCACCTGCGCTCGCTCGGCATCACGGCGATCGAGCTGATGCCCGTGCATTATTTTTTGGACGACCGCCATCTCATCGACAAGGGCCTGCGCAACTACTGGGGCTACAACACGCTCGGCTTCTTCGCACCCGAGCCGCGTTATGCCTCGAAATCGTCGAGCCCGATCGAAGTGCTGCACGAGTTCAAGCAGATGGTCAAGGATCTGCACAACGCAGGGTTCGAGGTGATCCTCGACGTGGTCTACAACCACACCGCGGAGGGCAACCACGCCGGGCCCACCCTCTCGCTCCGCGGCATCGACAATGTGGCCTATTATCGCACCACGCCGAACGATCCGCGCCACTACATGGATTTCACCGGTTGCGGCAACACGCTCAATATGCTGCATCCCGCTGCCATACAGCTGCTCATGGACAGCCTGCGGTACTGGGTGACCGAGATGCACGTCGACGGCTTCCGCTTCGATCTGGCCTCTGCGCTCGCGCGCGAGCTGAAGGACGTCGATCAGCTCGGAGCCTTCTTCGACACGATTTACCAGGATCCGACGCTGGCGCCCGTGAGGCTGATCGCCGAGCCCTGGGACCTCGGTGAGAACGGCTATCAGGTGGGCAACTTCCCGCTCGGCTGGATGGAGTGGAACGGCAGGTATCGCGATACGGTGCGAAGGTTCTGGAAGGGCGACATGGGCTTGCACTCGGAAATCGCGACGCGCCTCGCCGGGAGCGCGGACCTGTACGAGAGCACGCGCCGTCCGCCGTCGGCGAGCGTCAATTTCGTCACCGCGCACGACGGCTTCACGCTCCAGGACCTCGTGAGCTACGAGCACAAGCACAACGAGGCGAACGGCGAGGAGAACCGCGACGGCGCGGACGACAACAACACCTGGAACTGCGGCGCCGAAGGTCCGACCGAGGACACAGCCATCATCGAGCTGCGCGAGCGTCAGAAGCGCAACCTCTGGTGCGCGCTCACGCTCGCACAGGGCTCGCCCATGATATCGGGCGGCGACGAGCTCAGCCGGACGCAGCAAGGCAATAACAATGCCTACTGCCAGGACGACGAGATCTCGTGGTATCACTGGGATCTCGACGATCGCCGCAAGGCCTTTCTCGATTTCGCCCGGCGCGTGATCCAGTACCGCACGCAGCACCCTAACTTTCATCGCTACGCGTTCTACGACAATGATCCCGACGCCGCGCATCCGGACAAGAACATCGTCTGGTTCCGCGCCGACGGCAAGCGGATGGGCGCGAAGGACTGGGAAAACGGCGGCTGGATGCGCACGCTCGGCATGTTTTTGAACGGCGCCGCTCCGGAAATTCGCGACGGTGCCGGCAACTGCGCCGAGGACAAGGATTTCTTGTTGCTGCTGAACGCACATTACCAGCGCGTGGCGTTTCGCATCTCTTACGAGCTATATCACTCCGGCTGGAAGATCGTCTTCGACACCGCGCGGCCCGAGCTGGCCATCGAGGAGGAGTCGGTCGGACGCAACCGGCTCGTCGATCTCACCGAGCGCTCGTTCGTCGTACTAAGCCATGCGCGATGAATGGATCGGAACTTACCGCCTGCAGCTGCACGCGGGCTTCACGCTGAAGGACGCGGAGCGGATTCTTCCCTACCTCGCGCATCTCGGCGTGAGTCACGTATATCTCTCGCCGTGCTTGCAGGCATTTCCGGGCAGCATGCATGGCTACGACGTGACCGATCCGGGCCGCATCAGCGCGGATCTCGGCGGCGAGGCGGCTTGGCAGAGTTTCGTCGAGGCGGCGCGCGCCCAGCATCTCGGCATCTTGCTCGACTTCGTGCCGAACCACATGTCCGCCTCGGAACACAATGCCTGGTGGGACGATGTGCTTGCGCGCGGTCCCTACAGCGAGTTCGCCGGCTATTTCGATATCCGCACGACACCTTGCGAGCCCTTCAGAGTTCACGTTTGCACGCTGGCGCACGCCTACGGTGAATCCCTCGAGAGCGGCGAGCTGGTCATCGAGTTGCGCGGCGGCCGTCCGCGAGTCTTGCACTTCGACAACAGCTGGCCGCTCGCGACCGCGTCCTGGGGGGTGCTCCTCGATGATTCGGATCCGTGCTTCGCCGAGCTGATCGAGCTGCAGAACGCACCGGATCCGGGCGATGCGGAGCGCGCCCGCCACCGGCGGCAGGCCGAGCGCGCCGAGGCGGTGCTTGCCGAAGCGGCTGAATCGGGACGGCTTGCCGCGGCAATCGAGCGTACCCACGGGGACCCAGAACGGCTGGATGCGATTCTGCGGCGGCAGTTCTTCGCGCTGCACAGCTGGAAGCTCGCGGGGGAGCTCACCAACTACCGGCGCTTCTTCGACGTGAGCGGCCTCGTGGGCATCAAGATCGAAAAGCCCGCGGTGTTCGAGGCGGCGCATGAGCGCATCGAACGCATGATCCGGGAGGGGCAGCTCGACGGATTGCGGCTCGATCACCCGGACGGTCTCAGGGATCCGCTCGGCTACTTCGAGCGGTTGCGCAGATTGCTGCCGGACGGACGCCTGTACGTAGAGAAGATCCTCGAGAACGACGAGCGGCTGCCGGAGGATTGGCCGATCGACGGAACGGTCGGCTACGACTTCATGGCCAAGGTGAACCGGCTGTGGATGGACGATCGCCGGATCGACGCGTTCACCGGGACCTATGCAGATTTCACCGGTCATTCCGTGAACTTTTCTGCGCTGGTGCGCGAGAAGAAGCGCGAGATCGTCGAATCCACTTTCTCCGCCGATCTCGAGCGCTTGAGCGCCACGGCCCTCAAGATCGCGCGCGCGGATTGGCGGACGCGCGATTTGAGCCCGCGGCAGCTGCGCGAGGCGCTGGCGAGCGTCACGACGGCTCTTGGGGTGTACCGTACCTATCGCACGGCCGAGACCTTGAATTCGCCCGACGAGCGTGTGTTCGCCGAGGCCGTGCAGAGTGCGCGCATCAGCGCGCCCAACATCATCGGCGGCAGCGCGTTCGATTTTCTCGCTACGCTGTTCAGCAAGCCGAAGCTCGATACGGCCGAGGAGGACTTCATCGCAGGCTGGCAGCAACTCGCTCCTGCGGTGATGGCGAAGGGCGTCGAGGACACGACCTTCTATCTCTTCGACCGGCTGGTGTCCTGCAACGAGGTCGGATCGCAAGCCTCGCTCATGGGCATTTCAGCCGAGAAGTTCCATGAGTTCTGCCATTATCTGAGCGACCGCCGGCCCAACAACATGCTGGCGACCTCGACACACGACAACAAGCGCAGCGAGGACGTGCGCACGCGCATCTCACTCCTGTCGGAGATTCCGGACCGCTGGGCAGAGGCGCTGCATCAGTGGTCGCAGCTCACCGCTGCCGCGTGGAACAACCGCACGCCCGACCGTCACGCGGAGTATCTGCTGTATCAGACACTGATCGGTGCGTGGCCGCTGTCGCAGGAGCGCTGCTGGCAATACATGCTGAAGGCATGCCGCGAGGCAAAAGTTCGTACGTCCTGGCACGAGCCGAACACGGGCTACGAAGAGAACATCCGCGGCTTCGTGGACGGTGTATATCACACGCCGGAGTTCATCGAGAGCCTGGAGGCTTTCATCGCGCCCCTGATCCTGCCCGGGCGCGTCAACTCCCTGGCGCAGACGCTCATCAAGATGATCGTCCCGGGCGTGCCGGATTTCTACCAGGGAAGCGAGCTGTGGGATCTGAGCCTCGTCGACCCGGACAATCGGCGGCCCGTCGATTTCGAGCTGCGCACAGAGATGCTCAGGCGGTGCAGCTCGCTCTTGGCGGACGAGGCCGCGGAGGACTGGGACAGCGGCCTACCGAAGATCTGGATGACGACGCGGCTACTCGCGCTCCGGCGCCGGCGCCCGAGCCATTTTCTGCCGCAGAGCCGTTACCAGCCGCTCGTTGCGCAGGGCGCGCACCTCGGCAGTCTCCTCGCCTTCGGGCGCGGCGAGAATCTCATCGCGGTGGTGCCGCGATTCAGTATGTCGGTGAACGGCGATTGGGGCGATACGGTGCTGCCACTGCCGCGCGGTGTCTGGGTCAACGCCTTCACTGACGCGCGCCTGCAGGGCGCCGTGGGGCCTGCGGATCTCTTCGGCGCCTTTCCCGTCGCGCTGCTGACCCGCGATCTCGCATGATTCTCTCCGTCTGGGCGCCCTCGGCCAAGTCCGTGGAGCTGGTCACGCCGGCACGGCGGGTGGCGCTGGCCGCGGACGAGAAGGGTTACTGGCGGGGCGAGATCGACCCCGCCGACTTGCGCAGCGGGTACAAGTATTCGATCGACGGCGGCGAGCCGCTGCCGGATCCGCGCGCGCGCTGGCAACCCGAAGGTGTGCATGGACCCTCGCACGTGCTCGAGTTCGGCCGTCTCGAAAGGCGCGTCGGCGCCTTCCGGCCGAAGCCGCTGCGCGCGGCCATCATCTACGAGCTGCACATCGGCACGTTCACGCCGGCGGGAACCTACGCCGCCGCGCGCGGGCGGCTCGATCACCTGGTCGCGCTCGGCATCACGCACGTCGAGCTCATGCCGCTTGCGACGTTTCCAGGACGGCGCGGCTGGGGTTATGACGGTGTCGATCTGTACGCGCCGCTCCCGGCGTACGGAACGCCGGAAGAGCTCGCGGATTTCATCGCGGCCTGCCATGAGCGCGGTCTCGCGGTGCTCCTCGACGTCGTGTACAACCATCTCGGGCCCGACGGCAACTATCTCGGCGCCTATGGTCCTTATTTCACTGATCGGGTGAAGACGCCCTGGGGTCAGGCGGTGAACTTCGACGGCGCGCACAGCGACGAGGTACGCCGTTTCGTCATCGACAACGCGCTGATGTGGCTCGGGGATTATGGCTTCGACGGGCTGCGGCTCGACGCCGTGCACGCGATTTTCAGCTTCGAGGCGGTGCACGTGCTCGAGGATCTGGCGGCCGCGGTGCACGAGCTCGCGATCGAGCGTGGCCGCGAGCTCGTGCTGATCGCGGAGAGCGACCTCAACGATCCGCGGCTGGTTCTGTCCGCGGCGCGCGGAGGGTTTGCGTTGGATGCCCACTGGGCGGATGACTTCCATCACGCGCTGCATCGCTATTTCACCGGCGAGAGCGAGGGTTACTACGCGGACTACACGGGTCTGCCCGACATCGCCGCGGCGCTCACGCAGGGCTACGTGTACCGGGGACAATATTCCGCCTTCCGGCAACGCCGGCACGGCCGCGCGCCCCGTGGTGTCACGCCCGACCGGCTCGTCGTTTGCTCCCAAAATCACGATCAAATCGGTAACCGCGCGCGCGGCGAACGGCTGTCCATGCTGGTCGAGTTACCCAAGCTCAAGGCGATCGCGGCCCTCACGCTCCTGTCGCCCTTCGTGCCGCTGCTGTTTCAGGGCGAAGAGTGGGGCGCGCGCACGCCGTTCCTGTACTTCACCGACCATCAGGACTCCGAGCTCGGACGCCTGGTGAGCGAGGCGCGGGCGCGCGAGTTTCAGAGTTTCCGCTGGGGCGGCGAGATTCCGGATCCACAGGCCCGCGCGACTTTCGAGCGCTCGAAGCTCGACTGGGCCGAGCTCCGCGAGCCCCAGCACGCGGAGCTTCTCGACTGGTACCGCGCATTGATTGCACTGCGAAAGAGCCGCACGGAGCCCGCCCCCACGAAGGCGAAGGCGCGCTTCGACGCGCAGGCGGAATGGCTGCGCTACGAGTATGCCGGGGTGCTCGCGGTGTTCAATTTCGCCAAGGTCCCGAGGCGGATCGCGTTGCCGGCGGACGAGTGGGATGTCGTGCTCGATTCGGAAGCGGGCGGAAGCGGTCGCGGCGGATCGGCAGAAGCGGAGTTCCCGGCGCATGTCACGCGCATCTTCAGGCGGCGTAGGCCGTCTCTGGATCCGCGTTGAACGACACGCTCCACCACCCGCCGAGAAAACCCCGCAGCCGATGGGACATTTGGGATGTCGATTGCGACGGTGCTCGCGCCCGGCTCAAGCCGCAGGAGCGCTCTCGGCGACGGACACGCGCTCGGCGAGGCAGGTCTCGGGTCCGGCGGCCGGCACTCCGGCGAGGTCAGGCTGGAGTTCCGCGAGACCGCGCGCGGCCATGTCGCGCCACCAGGCCGCGGTCAAGAGCTGTGCGTGGTGCTCGAGAAAGATCGGTTCCAAGGTCTTCGGAATGGCCAGGAACTGCAGCCACTGCTCGGGGAACACGTCGTTCGGACCGCACTGAAACCACGGCTCCGCGCTCGCCTCTTCCTCCTCGCAGCGCGGCTGCGGCAGGTCGCGAAACACGCAATCGGATACCAGGCAGAGCTCGTCGTAATCGTAGAAGATCACGCGCCCATGGCTGGTGACGCCGAAGTTCTTCAGCAAGAGATCGCCCGGGAAGACGTTGCTCGCCGCGAGATCGCGCAGGGCATCGCCGTAGTCGATGATCGCGGCTTCGGCCGCCGCAGGGTCGGCCTCGCGCAGGAACAGATTGAGCGGGCGCAGACGACGCTCGATGTAGCAATGCTCGACGATGAGGTGCTCGCCCTCGATCCGGCAGCTCTCGCTCGCGTCGCGCAAGAGCTCGTCCGCCAGCTCCTGCATGAAACGCGTGCGCGGCAGACGCAGACGCTTGAACTCCTGCGCATCGACCAGGCGTCCGGCGCGGTCGTGACGAAACACGAATTGATAGCGCTCGATGACATCGGCCCGGCTGTTGGTCTTCGGCGCGCCAAAACGGTCGCGGATCACCTTGAAAACCAGATCGTGGGAGGGCAGCGTGAAAACAATCATCACCAGGCCCCGATCGCCCGGCGCGTGCACGAAGCTGTCGATCGAGGAGTCGAGGCGGCGCTGCAAGGTGAAGTAGCGCTCGCTCTTGCCCTGCTTGGCCCGGCCGAGCACGGTGTAGAGCTCGTCGACGGGCTTGCGCGGCATGAACGAGCGCAGCAGCGTGATGGCTGCGCCGACCACCGGCAGGTCGACATGGAAATACGAGCGGGCGTAGCCGAACAGCGAGCCGACTTCGGCCATCGACATCATCACCGAATCGACCTTTACCCCGTCCCGGGAGTTACTGAAGGCGACGACGATCGGCGTGATGGAGCCGTCCGCGATGAGGCGGCCGACGATGAAAGCGTTCAAGCCGCGGTAGAAAACCGGCTCGATCAATTCGATGGACTCGGGCACGCGCTGGCGCCCTGTCGAGAAGTGGCGCCCGATCTCGGCGCTGATGCGGTGAACCGCGGCTTCCTGCTCGCGGATCGCCGCGCCGAACGGCAGGTCCGCGATGACTTCGCGCACCGCGGCCGGAAGTGAAGTGCCGACGCGGTACACGCGAATCGGCACTGCGCCGGAGGCGCGCCCCATGCTCGTGGCGGTGAACTCCACTTCCGGGTTCACGCCCACGGTGCCGAACAGATCGCGGCAGACCGAGTTGAAGAACGTGCGGTAGAAATCGCTGTCCGGGCGCCGCGCGACCAGCATCTCGTAGGCGCGCTTGATCTCGACCCAAAGCGCGCTGTCCGTCGCGAGCGGCTTCAGCTGCTCGGCGAGAGCCTCGACGCAGCGCGTGACCCGCTGCTCGTAGAGCTCGATGCGCGCGACGGCGTCTCGTTGCCCGGAGTGCCAGTCCTCCGCGAGAAAATTGAGCGCCGCGCGCCGAGTGATCCGCCCGAATTCATCGTTATAGGCGCGGAAATGCTCGGCGATCGCGGCCGCGTGGTCTTTAGGCGACCACACGTTTCGGCTCGGGGGTTTGCGCCCCGTGGAATTGCTCCGTCTCGGTGCTCCCGGCCATTGCCGCGACGGAGGTTTGTCCCGCGGTGATGGCGGTCTGCACGGCATCGAAATAACCCGTGCCGACGAACGCTTGGTGCTTGGTGGCGCGGTAGCCCGCCTGCTCCTGCCCGAACTCGCGCTGTTGCATCTGCGAGTAGCCGAGCATGCCGTCCTCGCGATAGGCGCTGGCCAGCTCAAACATGGAGAGGTTCAACGCATGCCAGCCGGCGAGGGTAATGAACTGGAAGCGATAGCCCATCGCCGCCAGTTGCTCGCGCCAGCTCTTCATCGTCGACTGGTTCAATTTGGCCTGCCAATTGAAGCTCGGCGAGCAGTTGTAGGCGAGCAGCTTGCCCGGATACTTCTCGTGGATGGCGGCCGCGAACTCGCGCGCCTCCGCGAGGTCGGGCTTCGAGGTCTCGCACCAGAGCAGATCGGAATAGGGCGCGTAGGCAAGACCGCGCGCGATCGCTTGCTCGATGCCGGCGCGCACGTGAAAGAACCCCTCGCTCGAGCGCTCGCCCGTGAGGAAGGGTTTGTCGCGCGGGTCGTGATCGGTGAGCAGCAGGTTGGCCGCGTCGGCGTCGGTACGGGCGATGATAAGAGTGGGCACGTCCATCACGTCGGCGGCGAGTCGCGCGGCGACCAGCTTGTTGATCGCCTCGGTGCTCGACACCAGCACCTTGCCCCCCAGGTGGCCGCATTTCTTGGCGGAGGAGAGCTGATCCTCGAAGTGCACGCCTGCCGCGCCGGCCTTGATCAGTGCCTTGGTGAGCTCGAACGCATTGAGATTGCCGCCGAAGCCGGCCTCGGCGTCGGCGATGATGGGTGCCATCCAGTCGATGCCGGACTTGCCTTCCATGTGGTAGATCTGGTCGGTGCGCAGCAAGGCATTGTTGATGCGCTCGCACACGCGCGGCACGGAGTCCACGGGGTACAGACTCTGATCCGGATACATCTCGCCGGCCGTATTCGCATCGCCCGCCACTTGCCAGCCCGACAGATAGATCGCCTTGAGCCCCGCCTGAACGGCCTGCACCGCCTGATTGCCGGTCATGCAGCCGAGCGCCCCGACCACGGGCTCTTTTTCGAGCAGCTGCCGGAACTTATTGGCGCCCTGCCGCGCCAGGGAGTATTCAATTCGCACCGTTCCGCGCAGCTTCGCCACGTCGGCGGCGCTGTACGGGCGCTCGATGGCGGCGCGCGCAGCGCCTCCCTGGGTGTTGGCGCCCCCGGAAATCGGGGTCTTCTGGTCGCTCATGCGAAGTCTCCTGTCTCGATGAATTTCGGGCTTGCTCCCGGCTGATGGGAAGTTTAGATTGCGCGTAGAGCGGATTTACACAATAGAAATTTCACAATGTGAAATTCACTAGATCTGGCGATGTGACATATCGGGAGCGGCATGAGCGGCTTGATCCGGCAAGGCCATTTTCTCGGCGCTAAGCTGCGTGCACTGCGCAAACGCAACGGCCTCACACTCGACGAGCTGTCGGCGCGCTGCGTGCAAATCGACGCCGCGGGTGCGCCGTCCGTTTCCTATCTGAGCATGGTAGAAACCGGCAAGCGCACCCCGTCGGCCGCCACCCTCGAGATGCTCGCGGGCGTCTTCAGCAAGGATGCCCGGTGGTTTCTCGATGAGAACACGGATGTCGAGGCCGCGCCGCCGAACCGCGACCGCGGCGGTCTCGAGGCGATGCCGCTCGAGCCGGCGTTCCTGTTCTCGCACGAGCTGCTGCAGAACGCGTTGCCCGAGCTTCTGTCGCAAACCGGCACGACTGGGCGGCAATTCGCGCAGCTCCTGATCCGCGTGTGGCAGGAGACGCGGCACAACAATTTTCCGGATATCGAGCGCGCCGCGGAGCAGGAGGGCAAGCGCCAGATGCCGCTCACGCTCGACGCCGTGATCGGCCTGTGCAGGCATCACGGGCTCGAGATCCGCTGGTTTGACGGCGACGCCCGCAAGCCCGGCGGCGCACTGGTGCGCTCGCGCTTCGAGGCGCCCGGAACGGTGTTCGTCAACAAGCGATTGCGCAACCAGGAGGAGCGGCTCAAGTACGAGCTCGCGTTCTTCGTCGGCCACAAGATCCTGCACAACGGCGACGGCGTGATCTCGCCGCACACCGCCGTGCACACGGGCGAGGTCGACAGTGCCGCCTCGCCGGCGGGGATGGGAGCACAAGACGTGCTGTTCGCGTGGCGCGACTTCGAGTGCAGCTTCTTCGCCGGCGCGCTGCTCTGTCCACGCATTCCTTTCCGGCGGTTTCTGGTGCGCGAGGCGCACAGCGTCTCGGCGTGCCATAAGCTCGGCGTGACGCCGGCCCTGGTGATGCGGCGGATGACTGCGGTGTCCCCTTATCGCTACTGGCATTTCTTCGACGCTTACGCGCCCGGATATTTGCGCGCCGTGTACCGCGCCAACGGCATTCCACTGCCCTGGGGCAACATGAGCCTGGTGTCCGACCCCTGTCCGAGCTGGGCGGTGTTTCGGTTGCTGCATCAGACCACGGCAGCGCAGTCGGTGAAGCCGAAGTCGCAGATCTCCTTCATGCAGGACGGCAAGAGCGCGCGCCTGTACTGCTGCCATTCGTTGCTGACGCGCGATGCGCTCGACGAGCTGCACGTTCTCTCCGTCGGCGTCGATCTCCTGCCCGCACTCGACGCCCAGGGTTTCGACGGAGAAGCCGTGGTTGCGCAGGTCGGCGAAGCCTGCCGGCGGGGCGGTGACGGCAAGATTCCCGCGGAGGCGGCGGCGCGCATCCGCGCCGCTTCGCAGGTGCTTAACATCGCCTGGATTGCGGACGCACTCGATTCCCCAGCGAGCGTGATCTGTCCGCGCAGCGGGGCGTGTCCCCGGCAACCACGGTGCAGCGTGCAGCCGCATTAACCGGCCCAGCCCGGGGCTGTAGACAGGGTTGGCTGGTTGGCCCCGGCAGTTGCCGGAACCGGGACCGCGTTCACTGTTTTGGCAGCCGTTTCGCGCCCTTTTGAGGCTTTCCCCGATCCGCGGCGTGTATACACTAATCGAAACACGAGGTTGCTTTTCGAAAGGCGAAATGCGCGGTCACATACTCATCGTCGATGACAATCCCATCGACTTGAAGCTCTCCACGACGCTGCTGGGCGTAAAGGGCTTCGAGGTGGAGGGTGCCGTCGATGCCGAGCAGGCGCAATTGCTACTGCGGCGGATGGTGCCCGACTTGATGGTGGTCGACATCGCCCTGCCGGGCATGGATGGCCTCACCCTCACGCGCCTCGTCAAGGGCGATCCGCGTCTGGCGCACGTGCCGGTGGTCGCGCTCACCGCATTCGCCAAGCGCGGCGACGAGGAACGTGCGGCCGCGGCGGGATGCGAGCGCTACTTCACCAAACCCATCGATACCAAGTCCTTTGCCGAGGACATCGCCGCAACCCTCGCCGCCTATTCCGCGCGGCGCCGCAAAGAGCTGCTGCGGGCGCACTAAGCAGTCGAGGGCGGCTTTTCGGCGCCCGCGATTTGCAGCGCCCCATGCAGCGTCGCGCACAGGTTCTGCGGTCCGATCGCCGCGGTGATGCGGTGTCGGTCCATGTCGGCACGTAAATAGGGGCTCACTCTGCCGAAGATCATGCGCACCCCTTTGTTCTGGAGGTCCTCGATGAGGTCGCGCACGGAGCGCGCGGCGGAGTAGTCGATATCGGTGATGGCGGAGGCATCGACCACGAAGCAGCGGAGCGCCGCGGGCGCGTGCGCCACCAGCTCGTGGACCTCGTCGCAGAAGCGTTGTTGGTTGGCGTAGAAGAGATCCGCGCCGAACCGATAGACGATGAGCCCGGGCTCGGTGACCGCTCCCGGCGTCACGGGCTCAGGCAGCCAGCGGCCGGTGGCGTCGGGCTTGTACATGAGTGTGTGCGGCCGGTAGCTGTGGCGCACGTGCCGGAATAGCGACAGCGCGATCGCGAGCAAGATTCCTTGCTCGACGCCGGCCAAAACCACGGTAGCCGCGGTGGCCACGGCCAGGTAGAACTCGCCGGGCGACTCGCGCCGGATGTCGCGTAGAACGCGCAGGTCGATCATGCCGGTCGCGATGGTGAACACGACTGCCGCGAGGATGCAACGCGGCAGATATGCGAGCTCAGCGCTCCCCAGCATGAGTACCACGAGCGTCGCGCCCGACAGCACGAGCTGGGCCATTTGACTGCGTGCGCCTGCGCGTTCGGCCACCGCGGTCTGCGTCGGGCTGCCGTTGACCAGGAAGGTGCCGCTCACCGCGGCGGCCGCATTGGCGGCTGCGAGCCCGAGAATGTCTGCATCGATGTCGACGCGCTCGCCGTAGCGCATGGCGAAGCTGCGTGAAGTGGCCGCACTCTGCGCGATGATGGTCACGAAACACGATGCCGCCACGGGCAAAAGGCCGAGGACCTCGTTCCAGGTCACGTCGGGCAGACCGATCGCCGGCAGGCCGCCCGCGAGCGGGCCGATGACCGCGATGCCGTGATGGGCCCAGTGATAGGTCTCGCTCGCGGCGATGGCAACGATGATGCCGGCGAGCGGCACCGGCCAGCGCGGCGCAAAGCGCTGGCCGAGCAGGATCGCGATGGTCATGCCCGCCGAGAGCGCGAGCGTCCCCATGGAAGTGCCCGTTAAGCCGTCGAATACCTGCCACACGCGGATCAGGGAGTTTCTCGAGGTTTCCGCGACCCCCAGCATGTCGCCCAACATGGCGATCGCGACCTGGGCGCCGACGCCCGCGAGAAAACCGACGAGCACCGTGCGCGAAAGAAAATCGGCGAGGAAGCCCAGCTTGAAAACGCGGGCAAGCAGCAACAGCGCCGCCGTCAGTAAGGCGAGCGCTCCCACTAGCGAGACGTAATGCGCGCTCGAGGGGGCGGCGATCAGAGACAGTGAGCCCGCGAGGATCGCGGCCGTGGCCGAATCGGCCGCCACTACCAGGTGACGCGAGGATCCGAACAGGGCGAACGCCACGGGAGGCAGCAACAGCGTATAGAGCCCGGTCACGACGGGCATGCCCGCGATACGCGCATAGCCGAGCACTTGCGCCACGTTGATGCAGGCGAGGTTCAGGCCCGCCAGTGCGTCGCGGAGGCTGCCGTCACGCCGCAGCGGCCGTAATCCGTCGAACAGCGTTACGGGCCAGCGGATCACGATTTCCAATCGATCTCGGGCGGCGCGCCGGCCGCTGGGTCGTACTGCAACAGCTCGCCGTTCTGGAGCGCGCGCCCGGTGAGCGCCAGGATGAATGCCCAGTGGCTGACGAGCAGAGTGGTCGCACTGTCATCGCGCGCCGCCATCGCCGCGCGGAAGGCGTCGGCGCGCGCGACCGTCGACTCCATGGGCTCGAGCCCGCGATGCCACCATTCGCGCGGCAGGTGGTCGAAGTCGTGATGTGGGAATCTCTCGGCGAGCAGGTCGGGCGCGCTGCCCACGTCGCAGGTGAATGCGGCGCGCTCGCGCACCTCGTGCATAATGACGACGCTGGCATCGTGGGTACGCAAGAACGGCTGCGCGGTCTGCACCGCACGGGTGTAGGGCGAGACGATGATCCGGGTGAGCCGCGTGCCGGACAGGGCGGCGGCCGCAGCGCGCGCCTGCTCGATACCGATCGGCGTCAATTCCGGGTCCTCGATTCCCGGATCCGTGCGCGTGCGATTGAAGTGCAAGTTGAAATAGCTTTGTCCGTGGCGGAGTAGAAACATGCGAAACCCTGTGAGTTCGAACGAGTCGGCGGCAGCCGTTGCTGCGGCAGCCGAGCCTCTGACGCCGTTCCACATCGCCATTCAGGTGAGGGACATCGCCGAGGCCCGCGCCTTTTACAAGGATATCCTAGGATGTGCCGAGGGCCGCAGCGATATCGCGTGGGTGGATTTCAATCTGTACGGCCATCAGCTCGTCTGTCACTTAAATCCCGCGCTCGGCCGACAGGACTCACTCGCGAATCATTACAACCTGGTCGACGGCCACGGCGTGCCGGTGCCACATTGCGGTGTGGTGCTGCGGCCCGATCAATGGTCCGCGCTCGCCGACAGGCTGCGGGGTCTCGGGGTCGCATTCATCATCGAGCCATGCACGCGCTTCAAGGGGCAGGTAGGCGAGCAGTCGACCATGTTCTTCCGCGATCCGAGCGGCAATGCGCTCGAGTTCAAGGCGTTTCGCGATCAAGGGCAGCTGTTCGCGACGGGCCGGTAAGCCGCCGCCCGCGGTGGCAATCTCGTCCGAAACGATTCCGCGCTTCACCTCCGCCGATGCGCTCGAGGCGGCGCGCGAGCGATACGGTCTCGAAGGCAGTGCGGCGCCGTTGCCGAGCGAGCGCGATCAGAACTTCCTGATCGCGGATTCGCGCCGCGGGAAGTTCGTGCTCAAGATCGCGAATCGTGAGGATTCCGCCGAGCTGCTCGATTTTCAGCACGAGGCGATGCGGCGGGTCGCGGTCGAGAGGTGCGGCATCCGTGTGCCAGAGGTGGTGTCCTCCCTCGCGGGAGCCGACGTCGAGCTCCTCAGAAGCCGCGCGGGAGTGGAGCACCGCCTGCGCGTACTCACCTGGATCGACGGCACGGTGCTCGCCGAGTACATCCCGCGCGGCGAGGCGCTCCTCGAATCGATCGGCGCGTCGATGGCGCGAGTGGATCTGGCGCTCGCGGGATTGGCGCATCCGGCCATGTATCGGGTGCTGCAGTGGGATCTGCGCCACGCCGGACTGGCCCGCGCTCACGCGTCGCTATTGCCGGAGATGTGGCGCGAGCGCGTGGAGACGGCGTTCGCGGCATGGGAGACGCTGGACTGGACGCGCCTGCGTCACGGCGTGATTCACGCGGATGCCAACGACAACAACGTGCTGGCGGAGCGCGACCGCATGACGGGCTTGCTCGATTTCGGCGACATAGTGCATACGGCGGTCGTGTGCGAGCTGGCCGTGACTCTGGCGTATGCAATGCTCGGTGAACGCGATCCGCTGGCGGCGGCCGGCACGGTGATTCGCGGCTATCACCGGCACAACCCGCTCACGGTTTCAGAGCAGCACGCCCTGCATGCGCTGGTGCACGTGCGGCTGGCCGCGAGCCTTTGCTTCGCCGCGTACAACAAGCTTCGCGTCCCGCACGATGCGTATCAGGTGGTGAGCGAGGCGGGGGTTCGATCGCTGCTCGAGCGACTCGAGGCATATCCGCGCGGCGCGGCGGAGGAGACGATCAGCGCGGCCTGCGGCACCTAAACCGAGACCTATTCCGAATCGGCGTCCTTGAGCTCGCCGCTGGCGCTCTGCACGTAGTTCGGCAGACCCATCTTCTCGATGAGTCCGAGCTGCTCCTCGATGAAATCGATGTGCTCTTCCTCGCTCTTCTGGATGTGCACGAGAAGCTCGCGACTGACGAAGTCCTTGACCGATTCGCAATGCGCGATCGCGGCCTGATAGAGCGGATGCGCTGCCATCTCCAGCTTCAAGTCGCATTCGAGTATTTCGCGGACGTCTTCCCCGATGAACAGCTTGCCCAGATCTTGCAGATTCGGCAGGCCCTCCAGAAATAGAATGCGCTTGATCAGGCGGTCGGCGTGCCGCATCTCGTCGATGGACTCGTCGTACTCGAGCTTGCCGAGACGCTTCATGCCCCAGTTGTCGAGCATGCGTGCGTGCAGGAAATACTGGTTGGTCGAGGTGAGCTCGTTCTTCAGCGCCTGATTGAGCAATTCCAAGACCTTGGCATCACCTTTCACGGCACATCCTCGTACGGGCTTCGAACGAGCGGATTGTATGCCTTAAGGGCTGTGGTCGGGCGGGGGATCAGGCGGCGACGAGACCGGCGGATGCGCCGCGCGTCTCGTCGCGCTCTGCGAGGCAGTCTGCGAGGGTCGCGCGCGCTTCGGGGACGCACTTGCCGCAGCAGGTACCGAGTCCCGTCTGGCGGCTCAGTTCCCTCACGCAACTGACACCGCCGCTGACGGCGGACCGGATGTGGCGGTCGGAGACGGCCTTGCAGATGCACACGATCATGGCTGTATTTGAACGCGAATGCGAATGATTGTCAATACCGTTAGGCCGCAGCCGCATCGCGGGAGGTGTATTCCTCTGGACGGCAAGTCGTTAATTTTGTTGGTATTATATGAAAATGAAGCTGTATTCGTGGAACGTGAACGGCATCCGTGCCGTGCACAAGAAGGGGTTTTTTCGGTCGTTCTTGAACGAGCACCAGCCCGATATTCTCTGCCTGCAGGAGACCAAGGCCGAGCGCGGGCAGATCGAGATCGATCTGCCGCACTACCGGGAATACTGGAACTCGGCCGCCAAGAAGGGGTATTCCGGCACGGCCATATTCTGCAAGCGCGAGCCGCTCTCCGTGATCAACGGATTTCCGCGGGCTTTCGCGCGACGCTACAAGTTCGCGGACGAGCTCAAGCGCGACAGCGCTGTCGAGGGGCGGCTGATCACGGCCGAGTTCGACGATTTCTATGTAGTCACGGTGTATACGCCGAACGCGAAGGACGACCTCAGCCGCTTGCGCCTACGCCACAAGCATTGGGACCCGGCTTTCCTGGACTACTGCCGACGGCTGGAGCGCGAGAAGCCGGTCATTTTCTGCGGCGATCTGAACGTCGCGCATACCGAGCTCGATCTGGCCAATCCGAAGCCCAATCGAGGCAAGAAAGGATTCACGACCGAGGAACGCAGCGGCTTTCAGAACTTCATCGATGCCGGGTTCATCGATACCTTCCGCCTGTTCAAGCAGGGCAACGGCCACTACTCGTGGTGGAGCAACTTCTCCAACGCCCGCGCGCGCAATGTCGGGTGGCGAATCGACTACTTTCTCGTGTCGGCGGCGCTACGCGGCAAGGTGGCAGCCGCCGATATACATCCCGAGGTAATGGGTAGCGATCATTGTCCGGTCAGCCTGCAGTTGGCATGATGCATTGGCGCGGTACACCGCTCGAGGCCGTGCTGTTCGATCTCGATGGGACGCTCGTGGACACGGCAGCGGACATTGCCGAAGCGCTCAATCGGACGCTGGTCGAGATGGGCCTGACGCCGCTGGCACCGAGCGACGTGAGGCGGATGATCGGCCGCGGCTCTCCCATGCTGATCGAGCGCGCCGCCGCTTCCCAGAGCCGCGTACTCGGCGAGCCCGCGAAGGCCGCGATGCTGGAGCGATTCTTTCATCACTACGGATATCTCGAGGAATCCGGCGAGTTCAAGGCCGAGCCGTATGCAGGCGCGGCCGAGTGCTTGCGCGCGCTGCATGAGGCGGGATTGCGCACTGCCGTCGTCACGAACAAGCACGAGCGGTTCGCGAGAGGGCTGTTGAAGGCGCTGTCCTTGAGTGGCTGGGTGGACCGCGTCGTGGGCGGCGATAGCTGCCCGCTTCGCAAGCCGGATCCCGCTCCTTTATTATTCGCCTGCGAGCAACTCGGCGTGGCCCCGGCGCGAGCGCTCATGATCGGCGACTCCAAGAACGACGTGCAGGCGGCGCGCGGCGCGGGCATTCCGGTGCTCTGCGTACCCTACGGCTACAACGAGGGCGAAGATCCGCGGCAGCTCCCTTGCGATGCCTTCGTCGAGAGCCTCGCCGAACTTCCCGGCTTGCTTAGAGCGGAACCGCCGTGAGCCGCGCGCTCATTCGAATCGGACCCGTATGCCGCCGAAGACCGCCCGCGGTGCGCCGGGTGATACCGCGTTCTCGTTGGGCCAATTGGCGGGGTTCGCGATGAACGAGCCACTCGGATTGAAGGAGTTGCTGGTCAGAAAGCCCGCGGTGGCGTACCGCTTGTCGAAAAGATTGTCGAGGCGCGCAAACAGCTGGACGTGCTTCGTGACTCGGTAGGTGCTTTGCAGATTGACGAGCGCGTAACCCGAGATCCAACCGCTTCCCGCCACGTAGGCGCCCGCGCCGTTCGTCTGTCCCGGCTGATTGGCATTGTTCTCGTTGCCGTGCAGATAAGAGCCCGACGTCACGATCAAGTTGCCGCCGAGGTCCCACTGCGGCGTGACCTCGTAATCGAGAATGAGCCTTCCGGTGTTCTTCGGGATGAGGGGAATCCGATCGCCCGGCTGCACGAGGATGTTGCCGTTGCCGTCCGCAGTGCTGTTCGATGCGGCGTTGACCTCGAACGTCGACTGAAACGTCGCATCGACGAAGCTGTACGTGACATGCCAGTTGAGGCTGGCTTCCTTACCGCCCACGGATAAGTCGAGGCCTTGCCGGCGCGTGCTGCCGACGTTGTCGAAATACCCGGCATTCGCCGCAGTCGCGACGAATTGGATGTCGTTGCTGTTGACGGTGCGGAAGACGTCCGCGCTCCAGGTGAGTCGCCGGTCGAGGAAATTGCCTCTCGTGCCGAGCTCGACGGTGCGCGCGACCACCTGCTTCAGACCGGGGTCGCTCGCGAAATCGTTCGGCAAGCCGCAGGGCGCCGCCTCATTGGCGCACCCCAGCTCGATCACAGTCGGAGCGCGGCTCGCCTCGTTGTAATCGGCGTATAGGGTCAGCGAGTCGCTCGGCGTCACCGTGAAGCCGAAAGCGGGATTGACACGGCTGAACGTGTGATCGCCGGTGAGCGCCGTCGGCTCGTTGAATCCCGAGCCGAAATCGCCGATGTCCGTGTCGATGCTGTAGCCCATCAACGTTTCCGTGCTCTGGTTGTAGCGCATGGACACCGTGAAGTGCAGGAGCTTTCCCGGTGAGAGCGTGTCGGTCAGGTAAACGCCGTAAATCTTGTTTTCGCCGTGAAGCGAAATGACCGTCTCGTCGTTGAAGGGGCTCGCGGTGTAGATCAACTGCCGGTTCGGTGTGAGGCCGCCGTACTGATAGGCCTGCGTGAAAGAGTCGTCCGAGTCGGTGAAGTCCGCGCCGACGATGGCCTGGTTGCTCCAGCCGAAGATATCCTGTGAATCCGTGAGCTGCAGGCCGGCGCCCTTGGTGCTCTGGAGCAAGTGCGAGAGAGCATCCTGGCCCGGGGAGCAATAGGTGAGGGCCGCCAGGCTTGCGGGCGCGCCGCCGCAGTCGAACGGCGGTCCCGTGTAGGCGCTCAGATAGCTGTCATTGACGTTGCCGTTGATGACGCTCGTCGTCAGGTGCCGGTAGTAGGCGTTGCCCGACAAGAGCAGCTTCTCGGTCAGGAATTGCGTGCCCGTCAGATTCACGAAGCTCAACGAGTTTGCGGTGTAGTCGGGCGTGTAGCTCGCCTCGTAGTCGTAGTCGAGCATGCTCAATGGCGTCGCGCCGTTCCCGAAGAGGTTCGTATCGGCATAGGTGTAGCTCAGGTCCACATCGGACTTGTCGGTTTGCCAACCTACTTTGCCGAAGGCTTGATAGATGCGGCTCGGCGAGTTCTCGCGCCAGCCATTCTCATCGAAATAGTTTCCGGCGAAGAAATAGTCGAAATCACCGAGTTCGCCGCCCGTCGCTCCCTCGACGGTGCGCCGTCCGAACGATCCGCCCTCGGCTTTGAGCTCGGTCCCCGGGTCATCGTGTCCGCTCTTGGTCCGCACCGAAAGCGCACCGCCCAGCGTATTTAGACCGAACACGGGATTCGAGCCGGACATGAGCGTGACCGTCGAGATGGCCGATTGCGGGATCAAGTCCCAGTTCACCGTGTCACCGAAGGACTCGTTGATGCGCACGCCGTCGACGTAAACCGACAGCCCCTCGGGCGTTCCGAGGAGGGGCGATGCGGTGAAGCCGTGGTAATTGATGTCGAGCTGGAAGGGGTTGTCCGCGCTTTCGCTGACGTTGATGCCGCTGAAGTTGTCGTTGAGATAGTCCGCGAAGTTCAAGGCCTGCTGGCGTTCCATATCCTTGCTGTTCGCCGTCTGGACATTGGCGGGAATCAGGTTGAGCGGCAGCCCCAGACCTTCGAGCGGTGTGGTCGAGATGACGGTGACCTGCGGAAGCTCCGCGGCGGTCGCGGGATTCTGAGGTTGCTGCGGGTCGGCCGCCGACGCCGTCAGCGATGCGACGCATGCGGCGAAACAAAGAAGTCCCCGCGGACCCAAGACCGCCTGCGATTGCATTTCCGCGCCCTAGCTCGCGGGGGCGCGCGAGCCTCTGCGCATGAGGCCGAGGGCGAGCAGCGCCGAGCCCAGCATCAGGAACAGGCTCACGGCGTTCAGCACCGGGCTCGCACCTTCGCGCATGCGACCGTACATCGTGACGGTCAACGGCGCGTCCGCTCCCACCAGCATCAGGGTGGTGTTGAAATCCGCGAACGACATGAGAAACGAGATTGCGGCGGAGCCGATGAGGGCAGGACGCAAATAGGGCAGGACGATGGTGCGCAGTACCGCTGGCTTGCTCGCGCCGAGGTTCAACGCGGCCTCCTCGAGCGTGCGGTCGAAGCGGCGCAAGCGCGCGCTGATGGTGAGCGTCGCGATGGTCGCGACGTACGAGAACTGACCACATACCACGAGCGGCAGCCCCGGACGCAGGACGTCCCATTCGAGTCCGAAAACGTCCTCCGCGGACTGCGCGATGCGGCTCGCGAACGCGAGAATCGAGATGCCGATGATGACCCCCGGAATGACCAGGGGGGCGAGCATGAGCATGGACAGCGCCTGCTTGCCGAAAAAGCGGCCGCGCTCGATGAGGAAGGCGTTGGAGGTGCCTATGAGCACCGAGAGCAACGTGACCCAGGCCGCCACCACGCAGCTTGTCCAGATGCTGCCCAAGATCTCGCTGTCGCTGAACAACCCGACGCGGCCTTTCGCGGAATTGCCGAGGAACCAATCGAGCGTGAAGCCGTGCCACGGCGGAGCGGGGTAGGGCGCATCGTTGAAAGCGAATACTGCGACGACGATCAGGGGCAAAAACAGGAACGCGAAGAACGCGACGACATAGAGCGCCGTCGCGGCACGCATCCAGGGAGGCCGCGGCAGCGAGGGGATCATGTCCGACGCATCACTTCGCCGAAACGCTGACCGGCGAGCCGCAGGCCGAGCATCACCAGCGCGGTCGACAGTGCGAGCAGCAGGAAGCCGAGCGCCGCCCCCTGCTCCCAGTTGAAGCGTGTGATGAATTGGTTGTAGATCTGCTCCGTGAACCATTGCGAGCTCTTGCCGCCGAGGAGCACCGGCGTGAGGTAGTTGCCGAGCGTCAGCATGAACACGACGATGCAGCCGGCGGTGATACCGGGCGCCGCATGCGGTATGACGATAGTGCGCAGCACCGTGAAGCCGTCGGCGCCGAGATCGTACGCCGCCTCGATGAGGGCGTTGTCCAGGCTCTCCAGGCTGGACACGAGCGGTATCACCATGAAGAGGAGCGAGCCATAAACCAGTCCCACCATGATGGTCGCGTCGTGGTAGAGCATCTCGACGGGCGTGTGGGTAATGCCGAGCTTTACCAGGAGGGAGGGCAGCACGCCCGACTCCCGCAGAAGAATCATCCAGCCCAGGGTGCGCACCGTCTCGCTCACCCAGAACGGGATGAGGCACAACATGAACAGCAGCGAGCTCGCCCGTCCGCGGGCGAGCTTCGCGATGACCCAGGCGATGGGAAACGCCAGCACGAGCGTGAGGAACGTGGCGACGACCGACATGACCGCGGTGCGCACGAAGACGTGCCAGTACAGCGGCTCGGTGAAGAACGTCCGGTACTGGGCGAGACTTGCGATGTAGTGGCGTGGCCCCACTCGTTCGCGGAACGAGAGCACAGCAAGATCGACGTGTGGCAGAACGATGAGCGCACCGAGCCAGAGAAGGGCGGGCGCGAGCAGCAGGCCCACGCTCAGCCGGCCGCGCCACCTGGGCTCGAGGGCCGTCTCGCTCATGTCAGGCGCTCGCCGCCACCGCCTCGGGTCGAGCGGGAAAGCAGACAGCGCGCTCGGGCTCGAAGCTGAACAGCACCTTTTCCGCAGGTTTCAAGTCCGAAAAGCGGCCCGTCTGGGGCAGCGCGATGCGAAACTCGCGCCGCGTGCGCGCTTCCTTCAAGAGAACCGCGGAATTTGCGCCGTCGAACAGCAAGCTCTCGACCTCGCCCGCGTGCGCAGGCTGCCCCGCCGGCAACTCCGCGGATGTGCGGCCGAGACTCACCACTTCCGGACGGACGAAGCCCTCGACGGCATCGCCGACGCGCAGGGCGCCGCGCGGCGCCGCGCGCACGGCCCATCCGTCGGGCGTGGTCAATTCCACGGCGGCGGGGTCCACGGCCGTGACCCGTCCGACGATGCGATTGTTCGCGCCCACGAAGCTCGCCACGAAGGGCGTTTGTGGGCGGTAGTACAGGTCCTGAGGCGTGCCGAGCTGCTCGAAGCGCCCGCCGCTCATGACGCCGACGTGATCGGAAAGCACCAGCGCCTCGGATTGATCATGCGTGATGTACACGAACGTCGTGCCGAAGGCGGCCTGCAGTTGCTTGAGCTCGATCTTCATGTGCTCGCGGAGCTTGAGGTCGAGGGCTCCGAGAGGCTCGTCGAGCAGCAACAGCGTCGGCTCGAGCACGAGGCTGCGGGCGATGGCGACGCGTTGTCGCTGGCCACCCGAGAGCTCGTCGACGCGCTTGTTCGCCGCCCCGCCGAGGCCGACCCGCTCGAGCATGGCGTTGCTGCGCCGTACGCGCTCGGCGCGTGCGATGCCGCGGCGGGCGAGTCCGAATGCGACGTTCTCACCTACCGACATCATGGGAAACAGCGCGAGCTGCTGAAAGACCATGTTGACCGGCCGGCGGTTCGGCGCGACTTCCCGCATGCTCGTGCCGCCGATGGAGATATCGCCGCTGTCGGGGGCGATGAAGCCCGCGATCATTCGCAGAAGCGTCGTCTTGCCGCAGCCCGAAGGGCCGAGAATGGAGAAGAAACTGCCGCGTGCGACGCTGAACGACAGGGAGTCGACGGCCGTGTGCTCTGCGAAACGCTTGCAGACTGTGTCTGCGACCAGGTCAGGCGTGCTCAATCGGCGGCCTTGATACGGTCGAGTAGACGGCCTTCGATCTCTTCGATGCCCGGGGGAATCGCGGGATACCAGTGCACGTTCTTGAACTGTGCCTCGGGGAACGCCAGGCGAAACTGCTCCTTGAGGTGGGGGTCCACGTACGGCGCCGTGCCCTGGGCGGCCGAGAAGTTGCCAACCGATTTGATGACGCGCGCGGCATTCTCGGGACGCATGGTGAAGTTGATCCAGGCATAGGCGGCGTCCAAGTTGCGGGCGCGCGCCGGCAATGCGAACGTGTCGAGCCAGCCGAGCGCACCCGAGCGTGGCACGACGTATTGGATGTCGGGATTCTCGCGATTGAGGATCCATCCGCCCGTGTCCCACATCGCGGCCGCCCACAGCTCGCCGGAGCGGATGCCGTTCAGGAGCTGATCTTTGTTGTCGTAAAAGAACTTGAAGTTGGGCTTGCAGGCGATCAGCGCCGCCGTCACCTGCTCCATGAGCGCTGCGTAAGCCTTGGGATCGCCGTAGAGGGCGAACGGATCCTTGCCCATCGCGAACGCGAAAGCCATCAGGATGGGCCGGCGCAGCCGAATGGAAGTTCTTCCCTTGAGATCAGGCCTGCAGAGGTCGGGAAAATCGCTGATGGTGGTGTGCTTGGCGTTCACGACCAAGCCGTCGGTTCCCCACAGGTAAGGCAGGGCATAGAGCTTGCCGTCGATGGTGGCGTTGCGCTTGACGATCGCGAGCAAGGCCGGCTGAAATTCCTCGAGCTTGACCCTCTTCAGGTCGATCGGCTTGTAGATCTCGAAATCACGCTGCACCGAACTGATGCGGTCCTGGGAGGGCTGGACGAGATCGTAGCCGGCGCCGCCGGTCGCGCGCAGCTTCGAGATCATCTCCTCGTTGTTGGAGAGCGTCACCTCGACCTCGATGCCGGTTTCCTTGGTGAAGGCCGCGACGAGGTCCGCCGGGACGTAATCGGCCCACGTGAGGATCCGCAACTTCTGGGCTTCTGCCTGGGCTTGGCCGAACGCGCACGCAAGCGCGAGGGCGATCCAAGAGAACAAGAATCGTCTCATCCATTCACCTCGGACGGTGCCGGTTGTGCGCAACGGGTCTGTCGCCCGCTCCCCAAACCGTGACCCAAAACCGTGATTTAGAGTAGCACAACGCAGCGGCAGGCGGCCGGGCTGAAACGATCGCATCCGCTACGGCTATATGATGTGTAGGGAGCATGCTCAGGGGATGATGATGAGACAGCTATCGATCGTGGCCGCAGGGCTCGTACTCGGTTTGGGAGCGATGGCAGCGTTCGCGAAGGTGCCCACGCCGGCACGCGCGGGCGCGCCGGCCGCCGAGAGTGCCGAGGCGCGGGATATTTTCGAGCACATCGTGGGCATCGAAAGCTCGGTAGGCAAGAGTAACGTCCCGGCGGTCGCGGACTACCTGGCAAAGCGCTTTCTGGCGGGCGGGTTTCCCGCGAGCGACGTGCATATCTTGCCCCTGGGCGAGACGGCTTCGCTGGTGGTCCGCTATCGCGGCAGCGGCCACGGAGGCCGCCCCATCGATCTCATCGCGCATATGGACGTCGTAACGGCCAATCGCGCGGACTGGCAGCGCGACCCCTTCCGCCTCATCGAGGAGAACGGCTACTTCTTCGGGCGCGGAACCTCCGACGTCAAGCAAGAAGTAGCGCTGCTCACCACGATGTTTCTCGCGCTGAAGGCACGCGGCTACGTGCCTACCCGCGATCTCATCATTGCGTTCAGCGGCGATGAGGAGACCGAACAGGCCACCGCACGCGATCTGGTCACGATTCACCGCGAGCTCGTCGATGCGGAGTTCGCCCTGAACGCCGACGGCGGGGGCGGGGTGCTCGCGGAGGATTCGGGCAAGCCGCAGATTTTTTATCTGCAGGGCGCAGAGAAAAGCTCGGTGAGCTATTCGCTGACGACGCGAAATTCCGGCGGCCACAGCTCCATGCCTCGGCCCGACAACGCAATCTATGAGCTGGCCGATGCGCTCAAGGCGGTACAGCGGCTCAAGTTCCCGGTGCAGTGGAACGACTGGACGCTCGGTGATTTCAAGGCGGCCGGTGCGCTCACCCCCGGTTTTTTGGGCGAAGCGATGACCCGATTCGCGGCGAACCCGAAGGATGAGGATGCCGCGGAGGAGATCTCCAAGAATCCGGCGTTCGTCGGACGCTTGCACACCACCTGCGTGGCGACCCGGCTATCCGGCGGCCATGCCAACAATGCACTCCCGCAATCGGCGGTCGCGACCGTCAACTGTCGCATCTTTCCCGGTACGTCGGCCGAGGACGTGCGCGGAGTCTTGCAGCAAGCGGTGGGCTCGGACGTCGAGGTGCGACAGGCGGAAGAGGCGATCGTCTCGGATGCATCACCCCTGCGTCCGGACGTGGTCGCGGCCGTGACGCGCGCGGTCGAGGCCGCGGATCCCGGCGCCCGCGTGGTGCCCACGCAAGCCTCGTATGCAACGGATGGGGCGGTGTACCGGAGCGCGGGCATCCCGACCTACGGCTGCGGGGGCGTGTTCATCAAGGACAGCGAGGAATTCGCGCACGGCTTGAACGAGCGCATCCGCGTCGACGCGTTTTACGATGCGTTGACCTACTGGTCAGTGCTGATCAAGAGCTTGGCGGGGGGCTAGGCTTGCCGGGCTGCCGGATTCGCTGGCGGGATTCGTCCCGTGGCGCACCAGCCAGGGTTCACGACGGCTTGGTGGCTGAAAAACAATGCTACCGCTCCGGAGGTGAACGCTGGGCAAACTTGGACGAGTCGACGACCGGGAGTATCGGATAGCCCCACGCTCGACCGCAGGCCAGGGCACTCTTGGGATAGCGCGCCTTGCTGAAGCAGTTGTTTCTAGCTGTATATGGCGCCTCGCGCCCGGCGTGCGTCAAGCACTGAATTCGATGCACTCGCCTGGTTATTGCGCCGAGCAATGCGGCCTAGCTCGGTGGGTACGGGGGGCTAGGCCGGCGGGTGGACCGGGTCGATCCAGTACACTTCCTCGACCCGCTCTGCCGCCTCGATGTTGAGGTTCACCACCACCGATTCGTTGTCGCTGCGCACGAGGACGCACTCGAGCGGCGAGTCCTTGAGCGCATTGATCTCCTGGTGAGGCACGTACGGCGGCACGAAAATGAAATCGCCCGCCTGCGCCTCTGCGACGAACTCGAGATGCTCGCCCCAGCGCATGCGCGCCGCGCCGCGCACCACGTAAATCACGCTTTCCAGCGCCCCGTGATGATGCGCACCGGTCTTGGCGTTCGGGTGGATGAGCACCGTGCCGGCCCAGAGTTTCTTGGAGCCGACGCGCCGGAAATCGATGGCGGCGGCGCGCAGCATTCCCGGCGTCTGAGCCGTGTTCGTGTCGAGGCGGTCGCTCTTAATGACCCGAACCCCTTCGGTACGCCAGTCCGGTGGCACGCTTGGCATCGCGGCTCCCTCGCTAGAAGGAATATCCCCCGGAAACGATCAGGGCCTGCGGACCGAAGGAGATGTGCGAGGTGCGTATGAACCCGTCTGTGTCCGCCTTGAGGTTGGTATCCACCCGCGACCAGCCGTAGGAAGCGTGCAGATGCCAGCGATCGTTAATCCGGTACGTCAGTCCAGCCGTCACCGCGGGCCCCACGGATGCGGTCAAGGAGTTCCGGGTCGGACCGCCGCTCGCCTCGTTGCCGATCGCCGTGTTGTTGCGGTCGTAAAACGTCGTGTAGTTGACGCCGGCTCCGATGTAGGGGCGCAGTGCCGCCGTGTCGGGCAGGAAGTTGTACTCGAAGAGCAAGGTGGGTGAGATCCAGCGCGCGCCGCCGATCACCTGACCGTTGTAGGGCACGGAGCCGACCGTCTCCGGACCTGAGCCCTTGAGCTTGGAGAGTGGCGGGTAGCCGAGGGCGAGCTCGATGGCGAAGTTAGCGGGCAGGTGACGGATGAGCCCTACATAGAGCGTCTCGAGATTCTCCGCCTTGAAGTTGACGCCCGGCGGCACATAGGGACCGCTGAGGTCGTCCGCGCTCGCGTGGTAGAACACCGAATAGAGCCCGAGCCGCACATCGTTGGGCGGCTCGTCCGCGAATGCCGTGGTGAAGCCCGCGGCCGACAACAGGGCGACCATTTGCAATGCGCTGAGTTTGCTTATTTTCATTGTGGGCCCTTTTTAAAACTGGCTGAAGAACGCGCGCGCGGCCGCCGTGCAGAACGGTGCGACGTCGACATGGTAATTTTCGATGACGGCGTCTTCCGCCGCCGTGGGCGTGAGACCCCCGCCGGCCGCCGTCTGGTAATAGGCAAGCAACGCCGCCTCGCTCGCTTGGAACGCGGTCTGCAACTCCGCGAACGGACCGGACGGTGTCGCATTGACGTCGAGAACCGTGACGAGACCGGCCGGCAATGCGCTCCAGTACGCGGCCATCGTTTCGGTGTCGACGCTGAAGTACACGGTCGGATCCTCACCGCCGCCACACAGGAGCGTGGGCGACTCCGGCGCCCAACCGGTGCGCATGTCGTTCAACCAGAAGTCCTGACGCAATCCGAATGTCGGCTTAGTCGCGGCACGTGGCACTCCCAACGCCGGAGTCGGCACCGCACCGTCCGGAAACTCGAGCGCATCCTCCGCGTAGGCCACGCGAAAATCGTTGTTGATCAGGTAGGGATTGCCGAAGCCCAAATCAAAAATGGGAGTCTGGGGACTCGCCGGCAGCGCGGGAGTCGGCGGTACTCCAAGGAGCGCGGTGAGCTCAGCGGACCCCGCCACGACCGGCGTCGTGCTGCTGAACAGAGCCGTCTCGGGCAGCATACCCTCCTCGAAAAGCGTGTCGATCGGTGTGTCGCTCGGCAGCAAGGTCTCGGCGCCCTGATATGTCGTGGAAAAGACGGGGAGCGTGGTGCTGTCGACGTTGCCGTAGGCATGCTGATAGCTGTTCACCAAGAGCGGGGCGAACTCGGTCGATCCCAGATCGACGCCGCCGAAGAATATGGAGTCGCCGAACGCTTCGAGGGCATAGGGGCCGGACATCGGCGCGGCGGCGGTTACCTTCATGCTTGCCGCCTGCATCGCGCGCAGCGTCGCCATGGCGACGTGACCGCCCTCTGAGTAGCCGGTGAGGAACAATTGACCGTTGTCGCTCGTCGCGGAGGCCAGGGTGTTCGGCAGTGCGGTCCGCGCCGCGGCTAGGATGTCCATCATTTCGCCGGACTGCTGAGCGGCGTTCACGAACGGGTGATAGCCGAGAGTCGATATATCGTAGCCCGCATAGTTGGGCGCCACCACGATATAGCCCTGAGCGGCGAACATGGCGGCGATCAAGGCGCCCTCGGTGTTCGAGGTGTTGGTGATGTCGGCAATGTTCAGCGCCTTATTCGGGTTGGGAGCGTGCGCATACTCGACGATGGGGCGTGGGCCGGAGCACGCGGGCGCTGCGCCGGTCGGCACCATGAGCGCGCCCGAGGACTGGGTGGTCTCGCCGGCGCCGCCGATCGTCCAGAAGGTGATGTAGTAGAAGTCGACACCGCACTTTGGAGTGCCCGCAAGCTCGAGCAACTGCGCTCCGGAGGACGTGGCCCCGAGCTGGGCACTAAACGTCGCAGCATTCACCGAGGCGATGCGAAACGGCGGGTTCACCCCAAGCGTGCCGTGCGCCGTGGACGTGCTGACCGTGCCGGTCTGCGAGCTCGACCCGCCGCATGCGCACAAAGTCGCCACGACGAGAGCCGGGACGGACGCCTTGACAAATTTGAACATTCCCATCTCCATGCTGCCGCAGGCGTCCGCCCGCGCTCAGCTTGTTGTTGTATTGAAGATACCAGCCCTGTGTTCGAATTATTCTACGCTACTCCGGCAGAACGTCTACGCCAGCGCATCGGGTCGGACCTTAAGCTGCATCTGTTGCGTTTGTGCTACGGAGTCGTCCGGCCAGCCAGGCATGCACTTCGGAGACGATCGCGAGGGCGATGGCCTCGGGGATGACCGCGCCGATATCGATGCCCACGGGACCGCGCAGCCGCGGCTGCAGTTCTTGCGCGAGCGGGCCGAGCTCTTCGGTGATGCGCCGCCGCCGCGCCGCCGGTCCGAGCAGGCCGACGTAGTCGGGCCGGCCGGCCCGGGCGAGAGCGCGCAAATAATCGACGTCCGATGCAAGGTGGTGGCTCATCACGACGGCCGCATGGCATCGATCCACGTCGACCGCCTCGAGCAGCGCGTGCGCATCGGCGCGCACGACCAGCGCGCCCGGAAATTGCCCGGCATCCGCATAAGCGGGACGGTGGTCCACCACGGTGACGCGCCAGCCCATCGCGCGGGCCGCCGACACGACGGGCCGTGCATCGGGTCCGGCGCCGCACACGAGTAAGTGCGGCGGCGGCGCAAGGAACTGGGCGAAGGCGCGCACTCGTGCCGGACCGCGCGCGAAATCGAGTTCGCGTGACGCCTGCTCGGCGAGCACGCTGCGTGCGGCGTCCGCGAGGAACGCGGGGAGCGATGAGAGACTGTAGGTGCCGAGAGGCAGATCCGTCGCTTCGTGAACGGCGACCAGACAAGTCGGCTCTCCCGCGCGCAGCACGCGCCCGGCGGCCTCGAGGGCTTCAGCCGACGCGCCGCCGGCGCGCACCGGCTCGATGAGCACGCGCATCGCGCCCTCGCAGCCGGCGCCAATTCCGAAAAGGATGTCGTCCGGGCCGCGCATGTCGTACTCGACCGCGCGCGTGACCGCCTGCTCCGTCACCTCTTGCGCGTGCAGCTTGAGGTCGGCCTCGAGGCAGCCGCCGCTCAGCAAGCCGAGATAGCTGCCATCGGGGAATATCAGCATGCGCGCGCCGGGTTTGCGATACGTCGAGCCGGCGGTCGAGACGACGGTGGAGAGCGCACCGTCGAGGGGTCTCTTGCGGGCACATTCGAGGAGAAGCTCGAGACTCGTGTCAAGCCGCACGATGCTTCGATTGCGCCTTATGAATACGGTCACCTTTTGTGTTCTCTACCGCACCCTGTCCTACATCGGATTGTGCTGCGCATATCAGTGGTATGACGAGTCATGCAACATACTGCTGGCCTTGAGTTTTCACTGACTTACCGATTATGTCGCATTGCTCGAGGATGGCCTATAGCGATTGCTTGGCTCGGGGAGCACGACGCTCGTGAGCCTCGCCAATCGTATCGCCGCCGCCCTCGATCGACGATCGGTATTGCTCGCTTTCTGTGCCCTCCCGTGCGCGGCCCTGCTGATCGTCGATCTGGTGAGTCGCCACGACTGGAACAGCGAGGCGGCCGCGCTGCGCCGTGAGAATCTCGGCCTCGAGGTGAAGCAGCTTTCGTCGGCCATCGACCGGCAATCGAACGAGCTCGAGGCGGGATTGCGCGCCCTCGCCGCGACCGACGGCTTTGCCGAATGGGTGCAGGAGGGGTCGAAGGAGGGCTCGAGAGAGACGGGCCGGGCGAGCGGCAAGGAACTCGCGAAGGACAGCGCGAAGGATTCGCAGAACCCCCCGCGCTTCGATATAAAGTCCGCCGCGCAACGAGGTATCGACGGCTTCTTCGTCGCAATGCCGACGCAAGTCGTGCGCTACGGCGCGGCGATCCTCGACGGCCGGCTGGTCGACAGCGCGCCCGCAACCGGCGCGGTCAAGTACCTCGCTTCCATCATCTCCGCCGCGTCCGTCGCGAGTAATGACACCGAGGCGCGCATCGGATTCGCCGACGATGAGTTCATCGCGGCCGAGCCCATCATGGTCCGCGGCTCGAGCGTGCCGGCCGCTTGGATCGCGGTGACCCGCCGCCTCTCGCCGGAGATTCTGGACCGGCTGCGGCAGGCGGCCGGGGGCTCATTGACGGGCACTCCCATCCGACAGGTCGACTCGACCCAGTTGCCGAGCGACGTGCGTCCGTGGCTCGCCTCTCATCTAGGAGATTCCTTCGGGTTGAGCACCATGGTGTCCGCCGATCTGTCCGGCTACGTCGTGCTTCGCGATGCGTGGGGCGCGGCCGCGTGGGTATTTCGCCTCGATCCGGGCACAGCCCCGATCGCGGGCGCGGGCGCCGCGCCGAGCAAGAGCGTCTCCGATCGGCCCTTCGAGGCGTTCCTGGCGCTCCTCGCGCTGCCCGTCGGCGCCGGTCTGATCCTCGCGTTACGTCACTATTTTCGCCATCGTCAGACTGTCGATTCGCGCTACAAGGCGCTCATCGACCAGACGAACGACGGTATCGTCATCGTCGGCGCGGACGGCTATCGGATCCAGTACTGCAACCCCGCCTTTCTGAACAAGCTGGGATACACGAGCGCCGAGGCCGCCGAGCTCGCGCTCACGGACATCTTCGCGGACGGCGATGCATCGACGGAGAGCGTCCTCACGCGCTTGCAGAACGCCGATGCGCAGCCCGCACTCAACTTGCAGCTGCGTTGCAAGAGCGGCGCGCAGATCGACGTGGAAGTGCGCTGCAACCGGTTGGAAACCGACCGCCGCGAGGGGTTCGCCTACGTCACCCACGACGTCTCGGTGCGTCGCAAGGCCGAGCAGCAGCTCATCGACAATCAGCAGCGCCTCGATCGCATGGCGCACCACGATCAGTTGACCGGCCTGCCGAATCGCCACTATCTCGCAACGTTTCTGCCGGAGGCCATCAGCGAGGCCCGCGCCGCGAACCAGATGCTCGGAGTCGTCTTTCTCGATCTCGACCGCTTCAAGCACATCAACGATACCCGCGGGCATGAAACCGGCGACAAACTCCTGCAAGAGGTGGCCGGGCGCCTCAAGGCCTGCGTGCGCGAGAGCGACGTGGTCATCCGCATGGGCGGCGACGAGTTCGTAGTCGTCTTCCGCAACGTCAAGTCGTACGACGAAGTCACGCTCGGTGCCAAGCGCATCAATGATTGTCTGAACAAGCCGATCGTCATCGATCAACACCCGCTGCAGACCACGGGCAGTGTCGGGGTGAGCCTGTTTCCGCGGGACGGCGCGGACATGGGCGAGCTGCTCAAGCATTCCGATACCGCCATGTACCAGGCCAAGGACCGCGGCCGCAACAACGTGCAGATGTTCAGCCAGGTCATGAACCGCAAGCTCAAGCTGCGCGTCGCCATGGAGGCATCGTTGCGCGATGCGTTGCGCCTGAAACAGCTCGACGTACATTATCAGCCGTTCGTCAATCTGTTGACGCGCAAGGTGGTCGGGCTCGAGGCGCTCATCCGCTGGCGCCACCCGGTGCACGGCATGATTCCGGCGGACCAGTTCATTCCCATCGCCGAAGAGACGGGGCTCATCGTGCCGATGGGCAACTTCGTGCTGCATCGGACGTTCCAGACCATGAGTGCCTGGCAGCGCCAGGGCGTGAAGCTCGTGCCGGTCTCGCTCAACGTCGCACCGGCTCAGCTGCAGCGCGGCGACCTGCAGGCGACTATCTCCACCTTGCTCGCGACGCACGGGCTGCGCGCGGAACTCCTGCAGCTCGAGATGACCGAGCGCGCGGTATTCGATGCGAGCCAGGCGAAATCGGGGGAGAATCGCCAGGACACGATGGTTCGTCTGCGCGACCTCGGCATCAAGATCGCCATCGACGATTTCGGCACCGGCTACTCGAGCCTCAGCTACCTCAAGAACTGGCGCGTGGATGCCCTCAAGATCGACCGCAGCTTCGTGCGCGACCTTGTGACCGATAGCAGCGATCTCGCGATCGTCAGCGCGATCATCGCCATCGCCCGGCATTTGCACATCCAGGTCATCGCCGAAGGTATCGAAGGCTATCAGCAGGCCGAGATACTGAGAAAATTGGGCTGCACCATCGGCCAGGGATTTCTGTTCGCCCGACCGATGCCGGCGGATCAATGTCTGCCGCTCCTCGGAAACAACGGCGCGGGCGAGGAGGAGGACATGCTCGCGGCGTTCGCCTCCGGCCGCGCCTAAAGTCAGGCGGCCGCGGCTAGCGGTGCGCGGTGCGCTCCACACGGGCGCGCCGTTTGCTACAGTGGCCTCATGCAGCAAACCGGCACGCGGGCGCTGAGCCCGCGCAAGCTCCTCGATGCCAATCGCTCCTATTACGACTCGCTATGGTCCGGCGCGCAGCTGGTCGAGCCCGATCGCTTCAACACCTGGCCGTTGATACGCACGCTGCTCCCGTCCGGGGGCCGGCGTCTCGAAGTGGCGCCGGGACTGCGTCCGCGGCTGCCGCTCGAGGAGACGCAATTCGTCGACGTGAGCGGTCCGGCACTCGCAAAGCTCGCGCAGAGCGGAGCATCCGTGACCGGCGCCTTGATCACCTCGCTGCCGTTCGCCGATGCGTCCTTCGATCTGGTTTGCGCGCTCGATATCGTCGAGCATGTGGACGATGACGCCGCGGCCCTCGAGGAATTGTCGCGGGTCGCGCGGCCGGGCGCCGCCGTGCTGCTGTCCGTGCCCCTGCACCCTGAATTGTGGAACGCGTTCGACGATTTCGTGGGGCATCGGCGGCGCTACCGCCCCGAGGTACTGGCCGATACCCTGCGCCGCCACGGTCTCACGATCGAGCGCAGCGCCGCGTACGGCATGCAGCCGCGTTCCTCGCGCTTGCTCGACGCCGGTATGTGGTTTCTTACGCACCAGCGCGCGCGCGCGCTGTGGTGGTACAACCGCGTGTTCATGCCGATGGGACTCAGGTTCCAGAAAAAGCTCGAATTTGGGGCGGGCCTCATCGCCACGCGCGCTGTCGACGAAATTCTCATGATATGCCGCAAGGGGCCTGCGGCCGCTGTCAGCGGATACTGACATCCGTTCGCTTCCTTTATCCGGCCCGCCGCGGCGCGGAGTTGACCAAGAATAGCGCGACCCCCGGATCCCCAATTCGAAGGTGCGCAAACTCCGATGCCATTGTCAGGCTACGCGTCCAAAGGGGCCTTCCGATTTCTGGGACGCTAAGTGCGCAGACGTTTCTTCAGTCACTTCGTGGTACTCGCCGCGGTGCTCGGCACGCATCTACCACCGCCGTCGGTGCTTTGGGGAGCTGTCGGTGGCGACATTCGCATGGACCTGTTCGATCACTTATCGGGTCAGGGCACTCGCTACTTCGTGGATCAATTCCCCGGCGCACTCGCCGGCCGCATCACGGCCGCGGCCAACGCGGCCTGGCTCATCGAGAGCTCGCTCACCTGGAACACCATTCCGCCGGGTGTCGCGGTGATTGCCAGCATCCTGGTGCTCGGCACGATCATGGCATTTGACGGCGGCGGCAGAGCTTGCGCTCGCTCGAGCGGTTGCGCCAATTCCACGCTTCTCTCCTGAGAAAGCACCGGATGCGGCGATCCGGATCGCGGCGCAGGCCGGCATGCCGCTCAAGATCGCCGCCAAGGTCGATCGCGTGGACGCGGAGTACTTCAAGACCACGATCGAGCCGCTTCTCGGGCTCGGCGACGTCGAGTTCATAGGAGAGATCCGAGAGGACCAAAAAGCGAATTTTCTCGGCAACGCCGCCGCGCTCCTTTTCCCCATCGCCTGGCGGGAGCCCTTCGCCCTCGTGATGATCGAATCGATGGCTTGCGGTACGCCGGTAGTTGCGTTCGAGAACGGATCAGTGCCCGAGGTTCTGGAGGACGGCGTCACCGGCTTCATCGTGCGCGACGAGCGGCAGGCCGTCGAGGCGGTAGGGCGAGCGGTTGCCCTCGATCGCGATCGCATCCGCGCGGAATTCGATCGTCGTTTCACCGCTCGACGAATGGCGCAGAATTATGTCACGGTGTATTCGCGCCTGGCGAAGGCGTCTCGCCGAACGGGGGCCGCGCAGGCTCATTCGCTGGTAACATGCGACGATGCTGCAATCCCGGCCAAACGAGACCTCGCCGCCGCCGCGGCCGCGCCTCACGATGCCGGGCTGGGCGTTCTCCAATAGCTACGCCGCGCTTCCTCCGAGATTCTTCGCGCGCCTCGATCCCGTCGCCGTAGGCGACCCGCGGCTCGTCAAATTTAACGGGCCATTGGCGACGGAGCTCGGACTCGAATGGCAATCGCTCGATGAGGCGACCCTCGCCGCGATCTTCGCGGGCAATGCGGTCCCGGTCGGGGCAGATCCCATCTCGACGGCCTATGCGGGACACCAGTTCGGACAGTTCGTTCCGCAGCTCGGCGACGGCCGGGCTCTGCTCCTCGGAGAGGTGATCGAACGCAACGGCACGCGCCGCGACATACAGCTGAAAGGCACCGGGCGGACGCCGTTTTCGCGCAGCGGCGACGGCCGCGCCGCGCTCGGTCCGGTGCTGCGTGAATATCTGGTGAGCGAATCGATGCACTCGCTCGGCATCGCCACTACCCGTTCGCTGGCGGCCGTCACGACGGGCGAGCCTGTGTTCCGCGGCGCACGCTTGCCGGGCGCCGTGGTGGCGCGCGTGGCCGCGAGTCACGTGCGGGTGGGCACCTTCGAATACTTCGCCGCGCGCGGTGACGCGGAGGCGGTCCGCTGCCTTGCCGATTATGTGATCGACCGCCACTACCCGGAGCTCAAGTCCGCCGACCAGCCCTATGTCGAGCTGCTGGCCGCGGTGACCCGCCGCCAGGCGGCGCTCGTCGCCGCGTGGATGGGCGTCGGATTCATTCACGGCGTCATGAATACCGACAACACGGCGATTTCCGGAGAGACGATCGACTACGGTCCTTGCGCCTTCATGGACGCCTACGATCCGGCCACCGTGTTCAGCTCCATCGACAGTTACGGCCGGTACGCGTATGGCAATCAGGCCGCCATGGCACAGTGGAACATGGCGCGCTTCGCCGAAACGCTCTTGATGCTGATCGATGCGGATACGCAGCGCGCGGTGGATATCGCAAGCCCCGTCGTCAACTCTTTCCGCGAGCATTTCGAGGCATGCTGGATCGGCCGTCTGCGGCGCAAGATTGGTCTCGTCACGAACGAGGAGGGCGACCCTGCACTCGTGGGTGAGCTGCTCGATCTCATGCAGCGAACGGGCGCCGATTACACGCTCACCTTCAGGCGACTTTGCGACGCGGCCGCCGCCGTCTCCACCGACAACGCCGAGGACATTGCGGGCGCCCCGCTTCCGGTCGAGCTCGCAGCGTGGATCGGGGCGTGGCGCTCGCGCCTCGAGCGCGACCCGCAGGCGCGCGGCGACCGGGCGCGCGCGATGCGCATGGTCAATCCGGCCTACATCCCGCGCAATCATCGGGTCGAGGCGGTTCTCGCGGCCGCGACCGAGCGGCAGGATTTCGGGCCGTTCGCGGAGATGCTGCAGGTGTTGTCGCGACCCTACGAGGAGCAGCCGGGCCGCGAGGCCTACTTCGCCCCGCCGTTGCCTTCGGAGCGCGTGCTGCAGACATTTTGCGGCACTTGACGGATGCGAGGTCGCCGCCGCAGGTGCTTCCCTGGTGGCAGGCCGGCACCGCCCCCGCCGTGCCACCGGAGCAACCCCTGCCCGCTCAGGCGGACGTGCTCGTCGTGGGGGGCGGGTATACCGGCTTGTCGGCCGCCCGCGAGACCGCGGCCGCAGGTCTCACGACCTGCGTGCTGGAGGCGGGCTCCATCGGGACGGGCTGCTCGGGCCGCAACGGCGGCCAGATAGCCCATAGCCTCAAGCCGTCGTTCGCCAAGCTTCGGTCCCTGTATGGCGCGCAGCGCGCCTTTGCCATCTGCCGCGAAGGGTTCCTGGCACTGGACTATCTGCGGGCGCTCTGTCGCGAGCTCGACTGTGATTGGCGCGAATGCGGGTGCTTCTTCGGCGCGCACACCGCGCGCCATTTCGATCGCATGGCGCACGAGGCGCGGCACCAATCCCCGGGTCTTGAGCAGCGAATCTCCGTCGTGCCGAAAGCCGAGCAACACGAGGAGATCCAGAGCGAGTTCTATCATGGTGGTTGCGTTTACCACGATGACGCGTCGGTCGATCCGATGAAGTTGTTGCTCGGTCTCGCGGATCGTTCCCGCCGCGCCGGGGCGGCAGTGCTCGAGGGATGCTCGGCACAGGCCATCACTCGCAAAGGTAAGGGATTCGAGGTGCTGACCGCGCGCGGTTCGGTGCTTGCGCGCAAAGTGCTGATCGCGACGAACGGCTATTCGGGCCCGCTGTCCGCCTGGCATCGCCGCCGGGTGATTCCCATCAGCAGCTATCAGATCGCGACCGAGCCGCTCGGCAAGGAGCAGGTGCAGTCATTGATCCCGCGCGCGCGCAACATCGTCGATTCGCGACGGGTAGTGGTGTATTTCCGTCCTTCTCCGGACGGTGAGCGCATCATTTTCGGCGGTCGGGCGGCGCTCGCCGAGCGCGATCCGCTGGCCTGCGTGCCCCGGTTGCATGCGATGCTCGCACAGATATTTCCCGCGCTCTCCAAGGTCGAGCTGCATCACGCGTGGGTGGGCTGGGTCGCGTATACGTTCGATACGCTGCCGCATCTGGGATGCCGGGACGGCATTTATTACTGCATGGGCTACTGCGGGCAGGGCGTGCCGCTCGCGCCTTATTTCGGCATGAAGATCGGGCGGCAGATGGCGGGAGCGCCGGAGGCGGACACTGCCCTCGACGGATTGGTATTTCCCACACGACCTTATTATTTCGGCACGCCGTGGTTTCTAGCCCCGGCCGTCGCAGCCAATCGGATGCTCGATCGGCTCGGCATTTGAGGCAGGCCGCCTCCCGGCGAGCGAAAAAAATCCCGGCCGGCTTTGAATCCGACCGGGAGGGACCCGCGCTAGGGCGCGAGTCGAAGATCACATCCTGCGCGAGGGGGCAGAGTCGTAGACCCTGGATACTCCATAAAAAGTGTGCACATCCGTCGCCCACGCGGGATCCGCCATGCTGGGCCAGTGATCCTTGTCGAATCCCGGTGCATTCTTGAGCTTGTCCTTGGCGACATTCAGCGTGAAGCGCTTGTTGGCGGTATCGAGCTTGAGCGCTTGCCAGGGCACTGCAAAGAGCCGATCGCCCATACCCAAGAATCCGCCGAACGACAGCACCGCGTAGGCGATTCTGCCGCCGGCCATGTCGATCATGAATTCCTTGATCGTGCCGAGGTTGTCACCCGCATCGTTGTAGACGTCGTTACCCAACAGGGTGTCGGCGCCCATGAGCGCAGGGCCGGGACCGCTGCTGCCGTAATCCTTGTACATGCCATAGGTATCTCGTGAAACGTAGTTCGTTTGCATTGCTCCTCCAATGATGATGACTCGACTCGGGCGTCAGCATCACCGACCTCGAGCGGCTTACCTGTCGGACGTGGGAAGCGGCGCCCGGTGTGCTCGGGCGGCCTTTATCGTGGGAGAGTGCTGACGGGAGCTCGGAGAAACCCTCAAGCGCGGCAGCTATGGTCGGTATCGCGCGGCCCTGCCGCAATGCAAGCGGCGTCCCAGGCACAGCGCTCGCCGCTGCAGCTTCTTGCGCCTGCGCCCCACGCAGCCGATGAGCTCGCGCACGTCCTCATTGGCGGTGGGCGCGTCCGCACCCTTGGCGTACTCGTAGATTTGCTCCGTCAGAATCGCGAGATCGTGATCATCGCCCAGGCAATCCGACAGCTGACTCGCGCGCTCGTGGCTCTTCTCGAAAAGTTTCGAGCCAAAGGGCAACACCATTTCCAGCTGATTGGCGAAATACTTGGTCTGTTTGCGCCACTCGTGCAGGTTTTCATCCGTGCCTTGTCGCCTCGCCAGGGCAAAGGCCGTTCGCGCCTTCTTAAAAGCGTGCTCGAGTCCGTGCGCCCGGGGGTTCGCGAGACGGCCGGCCGGCAGCGCAGCCGCTCGGCGGCGTATCCCGCGCAGCACGCGCGCCGCGGCAGTCAACTCGGCGGGACGCAATTGTCGGCGGGCCAGCTGCCGCTTGCCTTGGAGGATCTTACGGAAGCGGATCAGAAATCCCCCGGGGGTGGCTCCCTTCTTCGCGATCAGCTGCTCGAGGGTTTGCAGCGACACCTTGGCATCGCGAATCGGTGTCAGGGGGCGTGCGGCATCGCGCAGCAGGGCGTTGTCGCGCCGATACTCCACCACGCCGATGCACTCGCGCAGCATCCTGAGCGCGGCGCGCGCCCGCTTGAGCTCCTTGCGCATGTCGTGGATGCCCGCATCGGAGCGGTGAGGTTTGCCCAGCTCCTCGACGGTCGTGTCGAGGCGAGCGAGCAATGCTCGGCGGGCGATGTGCGTTGGTGTGTCAGAGGAAGGAAGACCCTCCGTCATGTCTTTCTCCACCGCGTCGTTGCTCATGAAGGCGCATGGCGGCGCTCAGCAACTGCTGCGCATACCGTGGACCTCGCCGGGCCAGCGGCTTGAATTGCCTGCCGTGCGTGCGATTGTATCCCACGAAGAATTCTTCGAGTTCATGCATAGATCCTTTCGGCAAATCGCGCAGGTCCCGGACTTCCGGCTTGTTCACCGGGGTCACGGGCACTCCCACCAAACGATCGTTGCGGATGGTGCGGCCCTTTTCCCTCTGTTCCGCCTCGAGGACCCCGATCAGCCTGACAGTCATGAGACAGCCGGGAAAGCTCGGATTGTCGGTGAAAAGCGCGACATCGAGCGCGTCGCCGTCAGCCGCGGCAGTGCTGGGGATGGCGCCGAAATCGCAGGGAAAATGCAGCCCCATCGGCAGGATGCGGCTCAACTTGAAAAGCCGCAGCTCGGGATCGTACTTGTACTTGTTGCTGCTCCCTTTCGGCGTATCGACGACGACGTGTACGAGACCTCCTCCGCTCCGAGAAGGAAGGCTCATCCCCCAGTCGAAACCGCCGGGCGCCGGGCTAGCCGGCCCGGCCATGGTGGGCGGTGCGGGTGTGCGCAGCCTTTCGGGCCGCCGCCGAACGGGCGGCCGGGCTTCGAGCGTGGGCCGCCTTTTTCGCCTGCCTCGACAGGGCCGAATGGCTGGCCGCAGACTTCGGCTCCCGCTTCAACGCGGCCTCCGTCGCACGCGCGCGCTTCGCAGTGGCGCGTTGGCGCTTGGGAGCGCCATGGCCCACCTCGTAATCGCGTTGCGCCCGCCTGGTCGTCGTCGAGGACGCTGTGCCGGACTTCGGCGGCGCGAGGCCCACGCCGGCGCGGCGCGCCTTCGACAGGCCGATGGCGATTGCCTGCTTCGCCGACTGGGCGCCGTGCTTGCCTTCGCGGATATGGTGCATCTCCTCGCGAATGAACTCCCCCGCTTGCGTGCTCGGTGCCTTACCCTCGCGCTTGTCTCGGCGCGCTCTGCGCAATGTCTCTTGCTCTGGCATGGGTTGACTCCGCCGATTAAATGGAAGGCCTGAGCGTAACGGCCTCGCGCGCCGCTCGCCATCTCAACGGGTCGCTCGAGCAGGTCGGCGGCGTCCTACGCCGGCTGAGTGACCACGATGCGGCGAAGTTATGGTCGATGCCGTTGGATTCACGGGTATCCTTGAACCCGGCAAAAGAACTTGGGAGGGCCCATGCGAATGAGTCGAATGCACGCGCTCGCTGTCGCGGCAGTGCTATGGGGGTTGCTGCTCGCGGGCGGCGCGGGCCACGGCGAGGAGACGGATAAGCCTGCCATCGTCGTTTTCGGGGCGGCTTCGTTGACCAACGTGCTGCAGGATCTCGGCGACGCGTTCACCAAGCAGACCTCCGTCCCGGTGAAGTTCTCGTTCGCCGCGAGCTCGGCCTTAGCAAGGCAAATCGAAAACGGCGCGCCGGCGGACGTGTTTTTCTCGGCCGACCTCGATTGGATGGACTATCTCCAGAAGCGCAATCTGATTCAGGCTGCGTCACGACGCGATGTCGTGGGCAACCGCTTGGTTCTGATCGCACCGAGCGATAGCGCGATCGAGCTCAAGATCAAGCCTCACTTTCCCTTGGCGACGGCGCTGGGGAATAAGCGTCTCGCGACCGGCGATCCCGATGCGGTCCCGGTGGGCCGCTATGCACAAGCTGCGCTCACCACTCTCGGAGTGTGGGACGAGGTCGCGGATAAAATCATTCGCGCGGACAGCGTGCGGTCCGCCCTGGCGTTCGTCGATCGGGGCGAGGCGCCGCTCGGCATCGTGTACGAAACAGACGCGATGATCGACAAGAATGTGCGCGTGGTGGATGTCTTCCCTGCGACATCTCATGCTCCCATCGTCTACCCGATCGCGCTGACGCCGAATGCCAAAGCCGAGGCCGCGAAGTTCGTCGCCTATATCGAGAGTCCCGCCGCGGACGTGACGTTCAAGGCCTACGGCTTCGTGCGTCTGCACTGAGTCGCCGCATCGACACCGCGGTTGCGCGCTACGCGCGTTTGTAGGCCATTTCCGGCACCGCCCGTGGTTTCCGGGCTACAGCCTGGGCACCGGCGCGAGGCGTACAACTCCGTCACTCGCCGAATGCGCGGCGCGGTTGTTCGCGCGCTAAAGGCGGTCGACATCAAGATCGATGCCTACTCGGGATACCGATTGTCCGGCCCTCCGGCAACCCATGGCTGATCGCGATCGTGGTGACCCTGGCGGCTTTCATGGAGCTCCTGGACACGACCATCGTCAACGTCTCGCTGCCGCACATCGCTGGCAATCTGTCCGCAAGCTATGACGAGGTTCCGATCGGCGTGATTGCGACGTTCGCGGTCATGAGTCTCGTCGAGGACCCACCGTGGGCGAAGGCGAAAAGCAATTGCTGCCGCGCGTGCAGACGCGCTTCGTGGTGACGTTCGGCTTCCTGGTGCTCGGGTGCTCGATGCTGTACTCGCGCACGCTCAGGCCTGACATCGACTTCAGGCGGGCGCCGATCAGCGCGCCGTCGACGTCGAGCTCGACGCGTACCACCACGGCGTGATCTCCTACATCACTGTTTTGACCGCGCAGCTTCAGGCCATACAGGCGCGGCAGCAATTGGCCGAAGCCATGCTGACGCAGAGCACGGACCTCGTGAAGCTCTACAAGGCGCTCGGCGGAGGCTGGGAGGATGCGCGCGGCGATCCCGCGATCAGCTCTGTACCTGCCGGCGACTCCCCGAGTCCGGCTCGCTCGACGCCCGCGATCCGTCCAGGACCACCTGCTCCAGCACCTCCAGGTATTCCACGTAGCGGCGGCGTCCGAGCGGCGTGACCTTGCAGACGGTCTGCGGACGTTGGTTATCGTACCGCTTGGCAACGGTCACGAGCTTCGCCTCTTCCAGCACTTGCAGGTGGCGATTCAAGTTGCCGTCCGTCAGCGCGCAATACTCTTTCAGCTCGTTGAACGAAAGTCCCTTTGCGTGGGTGATGAGCGAGGTGAGCAAGCTGAGGCGCGCGCGCTCGTGGATGACCCGATCCAGGCCGTCATAGGCAAAGCGAGGTCCCGAGGCCGATCTCGACTTACGCTTGTTCATCGTAGTTCTTATATCCGTATTGCAAGATGGCGGCGACGAGTAATTGGCCGATCCCGAAGGGAATGCCCATCGTCCACGGCAGCAGCGCCTGAGACTCGCCCTGCAGAATCAGGGTCGCCAATCCCGTGATCAGGTACCAGACTCCGACCGCAAAAGTGAGGCGCGGCAAGAAGCGGCACGAGGCAAACACGCCGAGGCTGAAAAGCAGTTGCCACAATCCCGGCAGCATCCAGGCCTCTTTCGGCGCGGCGCCCAGCACGACGGCGGTCAGCAGAGTTCCGATCACGAGGGCCGGCAGGAATTGCTCGGCGGCCGCCAGGACCATCTCGCTGGCGAGCCTTTCATGTACGCGAGGCGCCCGAAACATCGTCTGGATGGCCACCATCGTCAAGGAGAGAAACGCCGTCGCGATCCACACCGCCGCGAATGCGAGGAAGTCGGTCTCGTTTCTCATCCAGTGGGACTGGGCCGCTGCAACGACCAAAGCGAGCACGCCGCTCGCGGCGAGGGAGGCCGGGCCGTAGCCGCGGAATTGCGTGTCGCGCGCAACCTGGCAGCGGATGTGCCTGATCTCGGCCAAAGCCCGGTGCAATTCGCTCATGGCGGCTGGTTCCAGGTGCGTTTACTCAAACATACGAAGTATCCTAAAGGCATGGAGGCGAATTGGAAAGTTTTCGCCGTGGGATCCGCGTTCTTTGCGGCGCTCACCGCAATTTTCGGCAAGATCGGCGTGAGCTCGATGAGCTCCGATCTCGCGACGTTCCTACGGACCCTCGTGATCGTCCTGGTTAGCGCGTTCGTCGTGAGCATTCGCGGAGAATGGCAGCGGCCGGGCGAAATTTCCGCGCTCGGCGCGACATTCCTGGGCTTGTCCGGAGTGGCGACGGGCTTGTCTTGGCTCTGCTACTATCGCGCGCTGCAACTGGCCCCCGCCTCGCGGGTCGCTCCCATCGACAAGCTGAGCGTCGTGTTCGTCGTAATACTTGCGACTCTCTTCTTGCACGAGCGCTTGGACTGGAAGGTCGTTCTCGGCGCGCTGCTGATCACCGTGGGCGCCGTCATCATGGCAATTTGAGCGTCCGCCGCTTGCGGCTCATCGGCCTTGCGCTCCTTCTCGCGCCTTGCGCCGCTCATGCGCAAGGCGGTCCGCCGTTCTTGACCAACGATCCGGGAACGCCCGGGAATGGTCAGTGGGAAATCAATCTGGCTGCCGCGCAAACCCTCGAGCGGGGCATCGATTCGTACCAGGTGCCGCAATTCGATTTCAATTATGGCGTCGGCGAGCGGGTTCAGCTCACGTACGAGGTGCCCTACGTGATAGACACCACGCCGGGTGAGCCGCATCACAGCGGATGGAGCAACGCTTATCCGGGCGTCAAATGGCGATTCCTCGATCAAGGCGAGGACGGTTGGCAGCTGTCGATGTTTCCACAGGTCGAGACGGGTGCAGCAGTGCTCGCCCAGCAGCGAGGCATCGCATCTCCCGCGCCGCGCTTTCTATTGCCATTCGAGGCGGCGCGGAAAGTCGGGCCGGTCGATCTCGACGTCGAAGCCGGCTATTACTTTCCAAAGCAGGGTTTGCGGGAGCGCATCATCGGCTTGGTCGCGGGTCATTGGTTCACCAAGCGGCTCGAGCTCGACGCGGAGCTGTATGACGACCGCGCGATCGGCGGCGCACCGCGCTATACGCTCCTCGATCTCGGGGGGCGATACCACCTGGTCGGCGGCTTCAATGCCCTCTTCATGGCGGGCCGCAGTGTGACCGGGACCGGTGGCGGCGGGCCAACCTTCAACGGCTATTTCGGGATCCAAATTCTGCTCAAGGACTATGGGCGCTCTCTCGCCTCGGATTGAACGCTTTATTCAATGCGTGCCAGCTTGCGGCGGCGCCACTACCAGCACCTCGAAAGTGCCCGGCAGAATCGGCGGTCGAGGGCGGGGCGTCGCGGCGCTGGCGGCGGGCGTAGGGCCGAATTTAGCGGTCGGAAGATACAAAAGGTGCATCGCCGCATCGAGCGTGATAGTGCGCGCGCCGCGCGCCGTCGGAAGCGTCTCGAGGACCGCGAAGTCGTCGGGATGATTTTCGTGCACGATGGTGAGGGTTCCCTCGCCATTCGCGCTGTAGGCATTTTGCAGCAGCGCATCGAATTCGACGCCGTCGACGCCATGGCCGATCGGCAGACTTGCCACGGATTTGCCGAGCTGCGTGTCGGAGACCACCATCACTGCGTTACCACATCCGGAAAAACTGCGGTGATGATCCACGTCGAGCGCGAGTCCTGTGGGTCGCTCACACCCCGCCAACGGCCATTGCGCCGTCACCTTCAGACTCGCAAGATCGATGGCCGCGAGCGCATTCTTGTCCTTGATGTTGACGTAGACATGGCCCGCACCGTCGCTGCGGGCGAACTCCGGAGCTCCGGGGAGCGCTACCGTGCCGATCACTTCGTTCTTCGCCGCATCGATCACGCTCGCGCTGCTGTCTTCGCCGTTCAGCGCGACGACCTCATGGGTTCGATGATCGTAGACGATGGCGTCCGGGTGCGCACCGACCGTGATGCTCGTGGTGGGACGCAAGGTATCGAGGTCGAAGACGATCACGGCGTTGGCTTTGCCGGCGCTCGCGTAGCCGCGCTTGAATTCCGGGGCGAGCGCGATTCCATGTACGCCCGGCGTGTCGGGCACGTCGCCGCTCGACTTGCCGGTGCGAGTATCGATCACGGCCACGTGCGTCGCGCGAGACAGATACAATCGATGTGCGGCCGGGTCCGCCGTAGGATAGTCCCAGCCGCCTTCGCCTCCGAGAGGCCACCGATCGGCGAGGCGATAGCCCGCGCTCAGCGCATTGACCGGCGCAGCCGCAAATAGCACGATTGCAAGGAGCCAGCGTGTCGTCGCGATGTGGAATGATTTTCGGCCTGAATTCAACGACATCTGGAGCGCAACGACTTGTCTTACAAACCCTAAAGATTAGCAGCGACGTACGCGGTAAGCTACCATGCCGGACTTGCACCTCTTCATCGTCATGCTCGGATATGCCAGCCTGGTCGCGGCGGCCGGCTATGTGGTGCTCGCCGTTGTCGCGGTACTCGTGTGGCAGCTGCGCCGGCGCTCCGGCGCCGCGCTTTCACCGCCGCCGGTGACTGTGCTCAAACCGCTGTGCGGGGCAGAGCCCGGGCTGTATTCGCATCTGCGCTCCTTCTGCGACCAGGACTATCCGGAATTCGAGATCGTGTACGGCGTGCGGGAGGCCGACGATCCGGCATGCGCAGTGGTCGAGCGGCTGATCGCTGAATTTCCGGCGGTGCCCATGAAGCTCGTCGTCGATCCGAAACTCCACGGCAGCAACCGCAAGGTCAGCAACCTGATCAACATGCTGTCCTATGCGCATCACGAAGTGCTGGTGATGGCGGACAGCGACGCGTTCGTCGGTCGCGATTATCTCGGCGCCGTCACGGCACCGCTGCGTGACGGCGGAGTGGGACTGGTCACGTGTCTGTACTGTGGCGTGCCCACGCCGGGCGTATGGTCGCGCCTCGGAGCGATGTACATCAACGAGTGGTACATACCCTCGGTGCTCCTCACGTGGCTGTTCGGATATCAAGGGTACGTCTCGGGTCAAACGCTGTGCCTGCGGCGCACCACCTTGCGGGCAATCGGCGGATTGCAGGTGCTGACGGATCAGCTTGCGGAGGACTACCGCCTGGGAGAGTTGGTGCGCGGCTTGAATCTGCGAATCGTGCTCTCACCGTACGTACTCAGCGGCGAGCATCACGAGCCGGACCTGTCCTCCATGACTCGCCACGAGCTGCGATGGATGCGCACCATCCGGGTGCTGCGGCCGCGCAGCTTCCTCGGAATCTTCGTGACCTTCAGCCTGCCGCTTGCGCTCATCGGCATCACCTTCGCCTCGAGCGCCGCGCGCGTCTCGCTCGTCGCCTGGAGTTTGTTCGCTCTGATCCTGATCTCGCGCATGACGCTGCATTTCGCGCATCGCATCCGCGGCAAGCGCTCGATGCTGTCCGATTTCTGGCTGCTGCCGGTGCGCGACCTCTTGATTTGCTGGATCTGGTGCCGCAGCTTCTTTTCCTCTCGGGTCAATTGGCGCGGCAATGAGTTCGATGTCGATGCCGACGGCGTGATGCGCCGCCTGACCTGATCCAGGGCGCGGGTGAATATCCCATGAAAACGTCGGCCTACGTCGGCGCGGTGCTGGGTGTGGTCGCGCTCATCATCGTCGCCGTTCACGCCGATTTTCCCGCCATGCTGCGAACGCTGAGCTCGGGCGGCCCGGCGGTGCTCTGGCTGATACCGTATCGCGCACTGTTCTTCTTGCTCTACGCCATCGGCTGGGCGGCGCTGCTCAAGTCGAGCAAGCCGGGGCACCCCATTGGATTGGGATACGTGTTCTGGGCGACCACGGTACGCGATGCCGTAGACCGGTTGCTGCCCGTGGCGAGCGTGGGTGGGAGCGTGGTCGGCGTGCGCATACTGCAGTGGCGCGGCATTTCGCTCGCCGTCGGCGGGGCCACGGTCATCGTCGAGATACTGCTCACCCTGGTCGCGGTGTACTTGTTCACCGCGCTGGGTCTCGTGATGCTCGCAGAGCACGGAGCAGGGGGGCATCAGTACCATCGGGTGGTCCTGGTTTTCTTGCTGAGCCTGCCCGTGCCCGCGGTCATGCTGGCGATGCTCAAGAACGGCGCCTTCCTCAAGCGCGTACAGGCGCTCATTCATTCCTGGGTGGGCGAGGGTGCGATGTCCCGGGCGACGGAATCTCTCGATCGCGACGTCCGCGCGCTGCTCCACCGGCCGCGGGCCCTCGTTTTAGCGGGAGGGCTGCAGCTCGTGGCGCTCATCTCGGGAGCCTTCGAGATCTGGTTCGCCCTGTGGCTGTTCGATCATCCGGTGAGCATCGGCGCGGCCGTCATGCTCGAAAGCATGACTCAGGCGATTCGTCACGTGGCTTTCGTGGTGCCGGCGGGGCTGGGCGTGCAAGAGGCGGGACTGGTCCTCTTCGGGCACATCGTCGGAATCAGCGGTGAGATGGCACTTGCGGTCGGTATGGTGAAGCGCATCCGCGAGCTCGCGTGGGGTCTGCCGACGTTGTTGGGCTGGCAATGGATCGAGGGACGCCGGCTGCGCCGGGCCTGAAGCACCATGAGCCTCGTCCTGCGCGTCCCGAGCGGCATCGAGAGAAAGCTCGAGGTGCTGTTGCGCGGCGTGACCGACCCGAGTGATGCGCGCGGCGTCGATTTTTCGACTCCGCCCGGGGAGCCAGCGCTCGTCCCTGCGCAGTCCGTGTCCTGGCGGGTGTTCAAGAATCCGGTAACGATGTTCATCGGTGGAGTTGCCGCCGTCATTCTGGAACTGGCCGAACCCTGCGTGCGCACGGGCGTGTGGGAGCACTCGCGATTCCGCAAAGATCCAGTGGGGCGTCTGCAGCGCACCGGGGCAGCCGCGATGCTCACCGTGTATGGGGCGCGCAGCATCGCGACGCCCATGATCGAGCGCGTGGCGCGAATGCACGCCGCCATTTCGGGCGTCACGCCCGGCGGTGTGGCGTTCACGGCTGCGGACCCGGCGTTGTTGACCTGGGTGCACGCCACGGCCTCCTACGGCTTTGTCGCCGCCTACAGCGAGTACGCCCGCCCGCTCAGCATGCTCGAAACGGACGCGTTCTTCGCGGAGGGTGTGGCGGCCGCACGCCTGTATGGCGCCGTCGATGCTCCGCGATCGATGCGCGAGCTCGAGAGTCTGTTCGCCTCCATGCAAGGCCGACTCCAGGGCTCGTCGATTCTGTTCGAGTTCCTCGACTTGCTGCGCGCGGCGCCCGTGCTGCCGCGTCCACTCGCATGGATGCAAGGCATGCTGATTCGCGCGGCCGTCGACATCGTGCCCGTGTGGGCGCGCGAGCGCCTGGGTCTCGATACCCGCCGGGGATTGGTCGAGCGGGGCATGGTGAAATCGATCGCCGGCCTCGCCGACCGCATCGTGCTCCCCGGAAGCGCGCCGGCCCAGTCCTGCATACGGCTCGGCCTGCCGGCAACTTTCCTCTACCGGTGAACGCGGTGCCCAAAGAAGGGCTCGCGCGCGATTGGCGCGCCGCAGCGATCGCGGTGACGGGACTCGCGGTAATCCTCAAGCTCATCTATGCGGGTGCAGTGGAGCTGATGCCGGAGGAGACGTACTACTGGAACTACGCCCAGCATCTGGACATCGGATATCTGGACCATCCACCCATGGTCGGATGGCTTATCGCCGCGGGCACGGCCGCGCTCGGCGATACCGAGTTCGGTGTGCGGATCGGGGCGCTGTGTTGCGGGGTGATCGCGAGTTTTTTCACCTATCGCCTGACGCGCGACATGTTCGGCGCGGCGAGCGGCTTGGTGGCCGTGGTGCTTGCGCAGACGGTGCCTTTCTTTTTCCTGACCGGCATCTTGATGACGCCCGATGCGCCGCTTACGGCCGCCTGGGCGGGTGCGCTTTACTTTCTTTATCGGGCGTTGATCAAGGACCGGGCACGGGCCTGGTGGGGAGCGGGCCTGTGCCTGGGTCTCGGTCTTTTGTCCAAATACACGATCGCGCTCTTGGGATTCTCGACCCTCTTGTTCATGGTCATCGATGCGCACTCGCGCCGTTGGCTCAAGCGCTTCGCGCCCTACGCCGCGGTGCTGCTCGCGGTGGCAATTTTCTCTCCGGTGATCGCCTGGAATGCGCGCAACGAGTTCGCGTCATTCGCGTTTCAGACCTCGCGGCGACTTGCCGATCGCCCGCAGTTTGCCCTGCCCAAACTCATCGGCTCGATGCTCCTGTTGTTGACTCCGACAGGCGCGGTCGCGGCAGTCCGGGAGCTGCTACGAAAAAATGCGCCGAGTCCGCCGGATGCGCTGGATCGGACCAGAGAGGCGTCGAGCGATGTGGCAGCGGCGCGCGCCGCCGAGCGGCAGCGCGGTTGGCGCCTCATGCAGATCGCGGTGCTGACGCCGCTCGCGCTGTTCGCGGTTTTCAGCCTGCGTCACGAGGTCAAGCTCGACTGGACAGGCGCTCCGTGGGTTGCAGCGCTGCCGCTGCTCGCGTGGAGCATCGAGCACTCGCTGCACACGCTGGGCAAAGCGATGCGCCGAGCCTGGGTGCCTACCCTAATCGTGGTGTTGTTGCTATACGGGACAGGGCTATTTTACTTGACGCGCGGTATTCCGGGCGTCGGATACGGACGGCATGCCGAGCTCGTGCCCGTCGGCTGGCGCGAGCTCGGACGTGACGTCGGTGCGATCGCCGACGACATCGCACGGCGAACCGGGACCGCTCCTCTCATCGTCGGCATGGATCGCTACGCCATCGCGAGCGAGCTCGCGTTCTATCTGCCCGATCGAGCCAAGGCGGTCAGTGAAACTTCGAGCGGACACCTGTTCGGTCAAGTCGGCCTCATGTACGAGCGCTGGTTTCCAGCGGCTCGACAGCGCGGGCGGCAATTACTGCTCATCGCCTGGAACCCCGTCGACCTCTCGGACCGGGCTGTGGGCAAGCACGTCGATCGGCTCGAGCCGATTCACGAAGGGTTGCTGATGCGCGACGGCCGGCTGATCCGGCCTTTCTATTACCGCGCGGCCTACGGCTACCATTAACGGTACGGTACCGTTGCGTATCATTTATGGGGGGACTATCCTGGTCTGCATCATCGTGCACTCAAGGAGTGATCCCATGGTCATCAAGCAGAAGGTGCTCGCCGCCCTTGCCGCGACCGCGCTCGCATGCGTTCCTGTGCTACCGGCCGCAGCCGCCGTGCACGGCCCGGGATTGGGCCACGCCCATCTGGGTTGGGGACTCGGCCGGGGGCTGTTCGGGGCCGCAGCTGCACTCGTGAGTCTGCCGCTCGCCCTGGCCGCCGCTGCCGTGACCGCGGCCGCTGCGGCGCCGGACCCCGCACCCTCTTATGGATACGCGCCGTCGTATGGCTACGCGCCCTCCTACGGCTACGCACCGTCCTATGGTTATGCGCCCCCGGCGAGCTACGCGGTTCCGCCGCCGGCTTACTACGCGCCGCCGGTCTACCGGGCACCGGCGCCCGTTTACTACCCGGGCTACGCGCCACGCGCTTACTACGCCCCGGCGCCGGCCTATTCCTCTCCGCGCGCTCATCCTTATTACGCCGCGCCGCGCGCGTACTACGGGCAAGGCTATCAGGGGAGTTACGGCCGCGGTTACACTTACTCCGGACACTATGGTTATCCACAACGATAGGTAGGGATGCCGCGAAGGCCAGCCAACGCGCGCACGCGCGGAGCCGTACGGAGCGGCCGGCCTTCGAAAGCCGATGCGTTGCGGCTGAGGGAGCGCATTCTCGCGGCCGCCACGGAATTGTTTCTGGCCGAGGGCTACGGCTCGACGTCCATCGAGGCCGTCGCGGCGCGCGCACGCATCTCCAAGCGCACGCTCTACGACCGCTTCGAGGACAAGGCCGCGCTGTTCGCCGCCGCCGTGCAGGAGGTCATCTCTCACATCCGACCGCCGCCCGAGGTGCCGCTGATCGAGGGTGCCGCGTTGCCCGACATGCTGCGCCGTCTCGCGCAGTTCATCTTGAACGCGGCGCTCGCGCCTGAGGCCCTCGCCCTGTACCGGTTGGTGCATGCAGAGGCGGCCCGTTTCCCGCAGCTCGCGCGCGCCGTGGAGGGCGATGCGGGCAACCGCGAGGCCGTTACGCTCATCGGCAACCTGCTGGCCCGTGAGCTCCCCGAAGCGGCGTTCGCCGCCGAGGATCGTGAGTTCGCCGCCGCTCAGTTCATTTTCATGGTCATGACGATTCCTCGGCGTCGGGCCATCGGCTACGGCACGCCGATGACTGCGGCCGAGCTCGACGTCTGGGCAGGGACCGTCGTGCGCCTGTTTCTCGACGGATACCGGGGCATGAAGCGGTGAGCCTCGTTGACCTGCACCGCGCAAACACGGCGCTGCTCGTCGGCGCGTGCGCAGTGTTTCTGTGCTTGACCGCTCGTCAGGTGTGGGCGTGGGGGGATGAGGGTCACGAGGTCATCGGGCTCATCGCGGAGCACGACCTTACGCCCGCCGTGCATGCGCGCGTGCTCGACTTGCTCCGTGAGGATGATACCGGCCTGGTCGAGCGCGACATCGCGCACGAATCCACCTGGGCGGACAAATATCGCGACTCGGACCGCGACGGCGACAAGCGCCGGTATCTCGGCACCCGGGACTGGCACTTCGTCGATCTCGAGATCGACGGCATGGACGTGAGCAGCGCCTGTTACGGGCGGCGGCCGCCCGCCGATCGCCCGCTGCCCGCGGGAGTGCCGGCCTCGGCGGGGCCCGCCGACGACTGCATCATCGACAAGATCGATCAGTTCTACGCCGAGCTCCAGAATGCCGCGACCCCGGAAGCGAAGCGGCGCGTCGCGCTTCAGTTCCTCTTGCACTTGGTGGGCGACCTGCACCAGCCGCTGCACGCGAGCGATGATCACGATCAGGGTGGGAATCGCAAGCTCGTGAGCGGCGCAGCGATAGGGCTCAACAATCTGCATCACGACTGGGATATCGAATTCGTGGCGCGGCTGGGTGCGAGGGGCACCGACATCGCGCAGGGTCTCATCGCGCGTATCACCGCGGCCGAGCGTGCGCGGTGGTCGAGCGGGACGCCTCTCGATTGGGCGCTCGAGACCTATGCCGTGTCGAAACAGCATGCCTACGGCATGCTGCCCGCGCCGAGCGGCGGCGCGCGTTACGAGCTCTCGCAGGCGTACGTGGCCGATGCAACCCAGGTGACGGCGGAGCAGCTTTGCAAGGCGGGCGTGCGTCTTGCGGTAATGCTCAATCGAGCGCTCGAGTGATAGAGTGACCGGGTTATGGGAGATCGATGAGCGCAAATCCGAATGCCGCCGAGGCGGGCTACTGGCTCGGCCTCGATACCGGCGGCACCTTCACCGACGCAGTTCTCTTGGCCGACGGCCGGCGCGTCGTGGCAAGCGCGAAGTCGCTCACCACGCCGTGGGACCTCGCGATCGGCATCGGCAATGCCATTCGCGCGGTGCTCAAGGAGTTGCCCGCGGGCGCACACCGCTCGGACGTGAGCCTGGTCTCGGTATCCACCACGCTTGCGACCAATGCGGTGGTCGAGAACCGCTTCAGTCCCGTCTGCACCCTGCTGATCGGCTTCGATGACGCGATGGTCGAGCGCTCCGGCATCAAGCGTCACGGCGGCCCGCTCGTGCGCGTGGACGGCGGGCACGGTGCGACCGGAGAGGAGTGGGCGCCGCTCGACGAGAGCGCGGTGAAGGCCGCGGTGAACGAGTTCGACACGCGGGTCGAGGCCTATGCGGCCGCGGCGAGCTTCTCGGTGCGCAATCCCGCGCACGAGTCGCGCGCCCGCCAGCTCATCCGCGGGCTCTCGCAACGGCCCGTGACGTGCGCGCACGAGCTGAGCTCGAAGCTCGACGCGCCGCGCCGCGCGCTCACGGCGGTACTCAACGCGCGCCTGACCGCTCGCATCCGGCACCTCATCGAGGCGCTCTCGCAAGTGCTTGCCGAGGAAGCGATCGACGCGCCGCTGATGATCGTCAAAGGCGACGGCTCGCTGATGCGCGCGGACGTGGCGCTCGAGTACCCGGTCGAAACCGTACTGTCGGGGCCGGCCGCGAGCGTGGTCGGCGCGGGATTTCTCACCGGACAGCGTGATTTCGTGGTGTCGGACATGGGCGGAACCACGACGGACATCGCCGTGGTATCGGGTGGCCGGCCGGTGATCCGGGCGGAAGGCGCGCTCGTCGGCGGCTGGCGCACCATGGTTCAGGCCGTCGACGTGCGCACCATCGGCCTGGGCGGGGACAGCGAGGTGTGCTTCGATCGGCAGCTCAAGCTCAAGGTGGGCCCTCGCAAGGCGATGCCGCTCTGCTTGCTCGCGCATACCTTTCCGGAAGCGCTCGAGGACCTGCGGGCTCTCGCCGATCTTGCATACCTCCCTGAGTTCGCAACGCAGTTCGCCTTGCGCAATCCGGATCGCGAGGCGCCCGGGCATCTGCCCGCTCTCGAGCGCCGCATCTGGAGCGCACTCGATCTCAGGCCGCGCCGGGTGTCGGCCGCGGTGCGCAACGCCTCTGGTCTCGAGGCCTTACGCCGCCTCGCCGATGCGGGGCTCGTGACGCTCGCCGCCTTCACCCCGAGCGATGCGATGCACGTGCTCGACGTGCAGCGCGGATGGTGTCGGGAGGCTGCGGAGTGCGGAGCTCGCATTCTCGCCATCGAGGAGCGCAACGCGCGCGCCGCCTCCGCCGCCGTGCCGCCACGAGAACTCTGCGAGCGCACTTACGAGTACGTCGTCCGCCGCAGCGCGCGCGCCCTGCTCGAGGCCGCGCTGGCGCACGACCCGGGCCTCGAGGCATCGACCGGCAACTGGGGCTTGCTCGGCGAGCGATTGCTGGATGCCGCCGTCGCCGGACGGCCGCTGTCGCACTGGATGCGGGCGACGCTCGGGCTCGCGCGGCCGGTGGTCGCGATCGGGGCGCCGGTGGAGGCGTACTACCCGGACGTGGCGCGTCGCCTCGGGGCTGCACTGTCCATTCCGGAGCACGCCTCGGTCTGCAACGCGGTGGGCGCAGTAGCCGGCGTGGTGTCGCAAAGCGTCGAGATCCTCGTCAATCAACCGAGCTTCAACGTGTTCCGCGTGCACGATCCGGCCGGCAGCCAGGACTACCCGGACTCGAAGCCGGCCCTGGATCACGCGGAGCGCGTCTCGCGGACGCTCGCACTCGGCGCGGCGCGGCGCGCGGGCGCGGCCGATCCGCACGTCGACACCACGGTGATCGAGCGGCGTGCGCAGGTGGGACCCGGCACGGACTACCTGGCCGAAGCGATCGTCTGCTCGACGGCAGTCGGTCGGCCGTTCGTGGGCCACGAGCGGGCTGCGCATATCGGATAAATGCATCGCCGCTGCCCGCGTATCGAAAAAATCTATCGCCGCGGCTGTGAAATTGCGACGCGTGGGGAAACATCGCTCCCGTGTCTTCCCTATAATCGCATCATGAAACAACCCGACGAGACGCAGGGACGGCGCAGCCGACGCCGGGGCGGAGCGAGCGATGTGAGTCACGCCGTCGTCGATCGCACGCGCGCGTATCGGCATCTGCACAATCCCTTCGAGCCGATGAGGGTGTTCTCGGACGATCAAGTCGCCGCCATCCACGAAGCGGCGCTCGTCATCCTCGAGACTCAGGGCATGAAGGTGCTGTCGGAGGACGCGCTCGTGCGTTATCGCGATGCGGGTGCGCAGGTCGACCAGGCCCCGCAAATAGTGAGGCTCGACCGCGGGCTCGTCGGCGCATCGCTCGCGACGGCGCCGCACGACATCACGCTGCACGCCGTCGATCCCGAGCGCCATGTGCCGCTCACCGCGGGGTGTGTCGCGTTCTGTCCGACGTCCGGGCCGCCCAACATCATGGACACCGCTCGCGGCCGTCGCGCCGGAACGTTCGAGGATTTCTGCAACCTCATGAAGCTCTGCCAAAGCTTCGAGGTGATTCACGTGCTTGGGGGAGCGACCGAGCCGCAGGATGTGGCCGTGCCGGTGCGGCATCTGCATGTGACGCGCGCGCAGCTCATGCTCACCGACAAGATTCCGTTCATATTCTCCCGCGGCCACGGCCAAGTCGCGGACAACTTCGAGCTCATCCGTCTTGCGCACGGCATCTCGCCAGAGGAATTCCGCTCGCGCCCCTACGTCTACACCATCATCAACACCAATTCGCCCCTGCAGCTCGACATTCCGATGGCGGACGGCATCATCGATTTCGCGCTCAGCGGCCAGCTGCTCATCATCACGCCGTTCACTCTGGCGGGCGCGATGGCGCCGGTCACGGTGGCGGGTGCGCTGACGCTGGCGCACGCCGAGTTTCTGGCGGGGCTCACGCTCGCACAAATCGTCAAGCCGGGTGCGCCGGTTGCCTACGGCAGCTTCACCTCGAACGTCGACATGAAATCCGGATCGCCGGCGTTCGGTACCCCGGAGTACGTGAAGGCGGCCTTCGGGGCGGGTCAGCTCGCGCGGTTTCTGGGACTGCCGTGGCGCTCCTCGAATGCGACCGCCTCGAATACACCCGACGCGCAGTCGGTCTACGAGTCGCAGATGAGCTTGTGGGGCGCGCTTTTCGGCGGCTGCAACTTCGTGCTGCACGCCGCCGGCTGGCTCGAGAGCGGACTCACCACGTCCTACGAGAAATTCATTCTCGACATCGAGATGTTGCAGATGTTCGCCGAGGTGTTTCAGCCGGTCGGCGCAACGGCTGCGGACCTCGCGCTCGAGGCCGTCGCGGAGGTCGGCGCGGGTGGCCATTTCTTCGGTTGTGCTCACACGATGGAGCGTTATCGCAGCGCGTTCTATGCGCCCTTGGTGTCCGACTGGCGCAACTACGGCAGCTGGGAGGACGATGGCGCCAAGACGGCAACCGAGCGGGCCACCGGTATCTGGCAATCGACCCTGCAGCGTTATGTCGCTCCGCTGCGCGACCCGGCGGTCGTCGAGGCGCTCGATGCGTATGTTGCGCGCCGCACGGAACAAGGCGGCGCACCGCCCATAACGTAATGCCGGCACGCGGCGTGCCGCGTTATGGGATCATGTCGCTGACGGACACGCCGCCGTCGCGATTTCGCAAGTCCGGGGTGCCCGGGCGACTTACCATGGCGTGCTGCCAAGGCTGCGTAAGCTGCCGCAACTGCTCACAAAAAACTGTGGAGACCTAGATGGCTGAGCCGACCGAAGGCGAATTCGACCTGAACTCGCTCAACGATGAGGAACTCGTCGAGCAGGTTCATGACGACCTCTACAACGGGCTCAAGCCCGAGGTCGAACAGGCGACGCGAATTTTCTTGAAGCGCGGCTGGTCTGCGGAGCGTGTGCTCAACGACGCGCTGGTGGAAGGCATGCGCATCGTCGGCATCGATTTCCGCGACGGCATCCTGTTCGTGCCGGAGGTGTTGCTCGCCGCGAACTCCATGAAGGGCGGAATGGAGATCTTGCGGCCTTTGCTCGCGGAGACCGGCGTCGAGCCCATCGGCAAGATCGTGATCGGCACGGTCAAGGGTGACATCCACGACATCGGCAAGAATCTCGTGTCCATGATGCTGGAGGGAGCCGGCTTCGAGGTCATCGATCTCGGCATCAACAATCCGGTCGACAAATATCTCGCGGCGCTCGAGCAGCACAAGCCCGATATCCTCGGCATGTCGGCGCTCCTCACCACCACGATGCCTTACATGAAGGTCGTCATCGACACCTTGAAAGAGCGCGGCATGCGCAACGACTACATCGTGCTGGTGGGCGGCGCTCCGCTCAACGAGGAGTTCGGCAAGGCGGTGGGCGCAGATGCCTATTGCCGCGATGCTGCGGTTGCGGTGGAGACGGCGAAGGGCTTGTTGGCCAAAAAGCGCGCCGCCGCGGCGGCGCACTGAGCTCGGGGTTAGCCGTGGCGCAGAACGGCCAGGGCCTGCTGATCATCGCGTGCGGCGCTCTGGCTCACGAGATCACCGCGCTCAAGCGGGCGAACGCCTGGGACGAGCTCGACGTTCGCTGCCTGCCGGCGGAGTTGCACAACCGCCCGGAGCGCATCCCCGCCGCCGTGCGCGCGCTCATCCGCTCCTCGCGCTGTCACTACCGCTCGATTTTCGTGGCCTACGCCGATTGCGGCACGGGCGGATTGCTCGATGCGGTGCTCGCCGAAGAGCAGGTCGAGCGCATTCCCGGCGCACATTGTTACGAGTTCTTCGCGACCACGCCGGTGTTCACGGCACTCTCGGAAGCCGAGATCGGCACGTTTTATCTCACCGACTTTCTGCTGCGGCATTTCGAGCGGCTGGTGATCCAGGGGCTCGGCCTCGATACGCATCCCGAGCTGTTTGCGACCTACTTCGGCAACTATCGCAAGCTCGTGTACCTCGCGCAGCAGCCGAGCGCGGACGCCATTGAGCGCGCGAGCGCCATCGCGGCGCGCATGGGATTGAGTTTCGAGTCGCGCGCAACGGGTTACGGCACGCTCGAAACGGCACTTAGCTCGGCCGTGAAACGCGATGCAGGCTTGCGCGCCGGCCTGCAGAAGAGTGCCGAGGCGTTGTCGTGGCCTCGCTGATCATCATTTCGTGGCGGGATATCCCGGCTCAGGTCGTGGTCAAGCGCGGCCGCGAGACCGCCAAGGTGCAGCTCTCGCAGCGCTTCCAGGAGGCGGTCGACCGCGCCGCCATGCGCGCCGGCAAAGGCAGCTCGGATGCGTATCTCGCGGACTGGCAGCGCAGCCCGCCGCGGCCCTGCGGCGATGACTTGCGGGCCGAGGCGGATGCCGAGGCGGCGCGTCTCGAAGCGCAGTTCAGCGACGAGGATCTCGAGCGGCTGATTCGCGCCAAGGGCTGCGCCTCGCCGCCGGCCGAGTCGTCCTGATGTACGCCGTCAGACTGTGGTCCGTGCGCCATGCGCGCGGCTTGAACGCGTTCTATCGCGGCTTCGAGAGCGTGCTCAAGCGCATGCACCCGCTTTTCAAGGCGCTCGGCTATGAGCGCATCGAGCGGCCGGTTGCCGCAGTGGAACGGACGGTCAAGGGCATCCTGTTCGATTGCCGCATGTGCGGGCAGTGCGTGCTGAGCTCGACCGGCATGTCGTGCCCGATGAATTGCCCGAAAACATTACGCAACGGGCCTTGCGGCGGCGTGCGCGACAACGGCAACTGCGAGGTCAAGCCCGATATGAAATGCGTCTGGGTGCAGGCCTATCGCGGCAGCGAGCGCATGCCCGGCGGCATCGCCGCGATGACGAAGGTGCAGTTCGCCGTCGATCAACGCCTCGCCGGCCGCTCAGCGTGGCTGCGCTTGGTCAGAGATCAACATCCCGAGATCGTGGCGCCATCGGTAAAGAGCGACGCCGCCCGGCCCAAGACCGGCGCGTCATGAGATTCGAAGACGAGCCGGTTCCCGGCTATCCGCTGCCGATCCTTCCCGGTCATACCTCGCCCGGCCGCTTCGAGCGCGTACTGCGGGCCGGCGGATTCGCGATCACCACCGAGCTCGCGCCGCCCGATTCGGCGGATCCGGAAGACGTTTACAGGCGCGCGCGGGTTTTCGACGGCTACGTCGACGCGATCAACGCGACCGATGGGAGCGGGGCGAACTGCCACATGTCGAGCCTCGCGGTTTGCGCGTTGCTCACGCGAGTCGGGTATGCGCCCATCATGCAGATCTCCTGCCGCGACAAGAACCGCATCGCCATTCAGGGCGACATCCTGGGCGGCGCCGCGATGGGAGTGTGCAACATGCTGTGCCTCACGGGCGACGGCGTGCAAGCGGGCGACCACCCGCAGGCGAAGCCCGTGTTCGATCTCGATTGTGTGTCGCTGCTCGATATCGCGCGGACGCTGCGCGATGAGCATCATTTTCAGAGCGGCCGCAAGATCACTTTCGCGCCGCGCGTCTTCTTCGGGGCAGCCGAGAACCCCGCGGCACTGCCGCACGCCTGGCGCGCACAGCGCCTCGCGAAGAAAGTCGACGCGGGCGCGCAATTCATCCAGACGCAATACTGCTACGACTTGCCTTTGCTCGCCGCCTTCATGGAACAGGTCGAGTCGCTCGGTCTTCTGGACAAGGTGTTCATTCTCGCGGGCGTGGGCCCGCTGCGTTCGGCGAAAACCGCCGAGTGGATGCGCAAGAATGTGCCCGGCATGCACGTGCCCGACGCCCTCATCGCGCGACTCGCGGGCGCCAAGGATCAGGCGCGCGAGGGACGCAACATCTGCGTCGAGCTGATCCAGCAGATTCGCGAGATACGCGGCATCAGCGGCGTGCACATCATGGCCTACCGGCAGGAAGAGTCCGTTGCCGAAATCGTCGAACGTTCCGGTATTCTCGGGGGCCGATCTCCGTGGTATCCGGGGCGCGACGACGCTCTCATCGCTTCTCAAAGGAACGCATCATGACCGATACCGTAATAAGCTCAGCCACCAGGGAAGTCGTCATCGGTTTCGACCGGCCCTTCGTCATCATCGGCGAGCGCATCAATCCGACGGGGCGAAAGATCCTCGCGGCCGAGATGGCGAGCGGCGATTTCAGCCGCGTCGAGGCGGACGCGCGCGCCCAGGTCGAAGCCGGCGCGCACATGCTCGATGTGAATGCGGGCATCCCGCTTGCGGACGAGCCGGCGATCCTCGCCAAGGCGATCCAGCTCGTGCAGTCGATCACGGACGTGCCGCTCTCGATCGATTCCTCCATCGTCGCGGCGCTCGAGGCCGGACTCGCCGTCTACAAGGGCAAGGCGCTCGTCAACTCGGTGACCGGGGAGGAGGAGCGTCTCGAGGTGGTGCTGCCCCTGGTCAAGAAGTACGGCGCCGCCGTCATCGCCATCTCGAACGACGAGACCGGCATTTCCGAGGATCCCGACGTGCGCTTCGCCGTGGCCAAGAAGATCGTGGAGCGCGCGATGGACCACGGCATTCCGGCAAGCGACGTCGTGGTCGATCCGCTGGTGATGCCGATCGGAGCGATCAATCAGGCGGGCGTCCAGGTCATGCGTCTCGTGCGCCGCCTGCGCGATGAGCTCAAGGTCAATACATCCTGCGGGGCGTCGAATGTGAGCTTCGGTTTGCCGAATCGCGACGGCATCAACAGCGCGTTCTTGACCATGGCGATGGCCGCCGGACTCACCTCCGCGATCACCAATCCCATGCATATCGAGGTCGTCAAGGCCGTCATGGGCGGCGACGTGATGCTCGGCCACGATCCCGACTGCGCCCGCTGGATCCGCCGCTTTCGCGATGTGCCGCCGCCGGCCGGCGCCGCGGTCGGCGCGCCCGGGGCACCCGGTGCGGCCGAGGCGCCGCGCGGCCGCCGCGAAGGCGGCCACCGGCGCCGCTCGACGGGCTAGCGGATCCGCATGGCCGCGCGCGACCCTCTCGTCGTCTTCATGCCTTCGGGCAAGCGGGGCCACTTTCCGCAGGGCACGCCGCTTTTGCAGGCGGCGCGCAGTCTCGGTGTCGACATCGATTCGGTCTGCGGCGGCCGCGCCCTCTGCGGGCGCTGCCAGGTGCTGGTGGCGGAGGGCGAGTTCGCCAAACTGGGCGTCTCGTCCTCAACGGCAAGCCTCACCGAGCTGAGCGAGCCCGAGAAGCGCTTCTCCAAGCGCGCCCCGCTCGCCGCGGGACGGCGCCTGTCATGCTCGACGCGGGTGCTCGCCGATGTGGTCATCGACGTGCCCGAGAGCAGCCAAGTGCATCGCCAGGTGGTGCGCAAAGACGCCGACGCACGGGTCATCGAGCTCAATCCCGTGGTCCGCTTGCACTACGTGCAAGTGAAAGAGCCCGACATGCACGATCCCTCGGGCGACCTGCGGCGCCTGTTCGAGGCGCTCGCTCAGGAGTGGGGCCTCAAGGACCTGGTGTGCGATTTATCGGTGCTGCAGATTCTGCAGAGCGCATTGCGCGCGGGCTCCTGGCAGGTCACGGTCGCCGTCCACGCCGAGAAGCAAATCATCGGTGTGTGGCCGGGGCTGCACGAGGCGGTATTCGGCCTCGCGGTCGATATCGGCTCGACCACCATCGCCGCGCATCTCTGCGACCTGACGAGCGGGGAGGTGGTCGCCTCCGCGGGCGCCATGAATCCCCAGATCCGATTCGGCGAGGATCTCATGAGCCGCGTGTCCTATTCGATGATGAATCCGGGCGGTGCGGCGCTCATGACCGCCGCGGTTCGGGAAGCGCTCAATGGCCTCGCGCTGGACGTGGCGCGCGCGGCGGGAGTGACCCATGAGGACATTCTCGAGGCGACGCTCGTCGGCAACCCGATCATGCATCACCTGCTGCTCGGCATCGATCCGGTGGAGCTCGGCGGCGCGCCGTTCGCGCTCGCGACGGACACTTCGCTGACTCTGCGCGCGAACGTCATCGATTTGAAGTTTCACCGCAACGCGCGAGTCTATGTGCTGCCCTGTATCGCCGGCCACGTGGGTGCGGACGCCGCGGGGATGGTTCTCTCCGAGCGCCCCGACATGGGAGCCGAGATGACGCTGCTGGTCGATGTGGGCACCAACGCCGAGATCGTGCTCGGCAACAAGGATCGGCTGGTCGCGTGCTCAAGTCCCACCGGTCCCGCCTTCGAGGGTGCGCAGATCAGCTGCGGGCAGCGCGCCGCTCCGGGTGCGATCGAGCGGGTGCGCATCGACCGCGAGAGCCTCGAGCCGCGCTTCAAGGTCATCGGCTCTGACTTGTGGTCGGACGATCCGGAGTTCGAGAAATCCATCGCCTCCGTCGGCATTACGGGCGTGTGCGGTTCCGGCATCATCGAGGTGATCGCCGAGATGTATCTTGCCGGAATCATCAATCAGGACGGGGTGCTCGACGGACGCTTGAGTGCGCGCTCTTCCCGCATCGTCGAGAACGGGCGCACGTTCGCCTACCTCCTGCATCGAGGCGTCGCGGGAACGAACACGGTGGAGATGAAGATCACGCAGAACGATGTCCGCGCGATTCAGCTCGCCAAGGCGGCGCTGTATGCCGGCATCGCGTTGCTCATGGATCGGCTCGGCATCGATCACGTCGACCGCATCCGTCTCGCGGGAGCATTCGGCAGCCATATCGACGTGAAATACGCGACGATTCTCGGGATGCTGCCCGATTGCGATTTGAATCACGTGCGCTCGGCGGGCAACGCCGCCGGCACGGGCGCACGCATCGCGCTTCTGGATGCGACCTCGCGCGGCGTCATCGAGGACCTCGTACGGCGCATCGAGAAGGTCGAGACCGCCATCGAGCCGCGCTTTCAGCAGCACTTCGTCGAGGCGATGGCCATTCCTCACAAGATCGCGCCCTACACGAACCTGCGCAAGGTGGTCGAGCTGCCGCAGCCGAAGGAGTCGACCAGCCAGAGCGAAACCCGCGGCCGGCGGCCGCGACGCACGGACCCTGCCAAGACCTGACGGGCCGAATTGGTATCCGGGGCGCTGCTCGTGCATCTCAACGACAACTGCGTGTTCGTGATGACGTCGACCGTGCGCCGTGCGGAGCGTTGACACTACTGCGGTTTTGCTTCTCAATGGCGGGTGGTTCAAGGGAAGTAATAACGAGAGTCGCATCGATCCTCGGTGTGTTGGCATTCGGCGCAGTCTTGTTTCCCTGGTACGCACCGCAGGCAGCCCCAGCCGATGCGTGTGCCGAGAACGAGTCCGCGTCTCAAGAATCGGGCGGGACCTACGCCAGGCTGCCGATACTCATCATCATTCACCGCAAGCGGATCGACGGCGCCGAGGAGGCGCAGATCTCGACCATCTGCTTTGGAAGAAAGGTGTACGTGAACCAGCACGGCAATGAGCCCGGCGACATGGAGTTCGACGCAAAGACGGTCACCCTGGCTTTCCGTCTCGGGCGCGATCTCAAGATCACTCGCTGGAGGCGTGCGAGCGGTGCGCAGGGTGACCAGGGAGGAATCCGAATGGTGGCGGAACCGGACGGCCCCAACACGAAACATCCATCAAAGCCTACCGACTGGCCGTCCTGTGCCGGGCGCGCTGCCGCCGGGGACACGGATATTTCCTTCGACTTCAGCCAGTGCCCAAAGAGCACGTACCACACCTACGAATTGCACGTGGAGCAATGCCGAGGCAATGACTGCAAGGACATTCCCATCGATCCGCAGATCATCAACAAGCCTGGAGCTCAAGGGTCATAGTCCGCGCGCACAGGGTGCGCCCGAATGCACATGAGAGTCGCAGCGGTTTTCTGTTATTTGGTTTTCGCGGTGATCAGTCCCTCATTGCCGGCGAATGCCGTCACGTCCGCAGCCGATGCAGCGTGCGCCGGAAATCGCAAGGCAAAAGTCGTGCCCGGAACCGATCCGATAGCTCCCGCCACGTCAAAGGCATACGTCACGCTGCCCATTCTCGTTCTCGTACAGAAGATCCCCGGAGTCAGCCCCGAGGCGGCGCAGATTTCCAGGATCTGCTTCGGGAAGCAGTCCTACGTAATGGAGAACGGCACGAACCCCGGGGATATGGCGTTCGACGCCCAGAAGGTCACGGTGCGTCTCCACCTGGCGTCCGACCTCAAAATACACCAGTGGAGGCGGCCCGGCGGTGACTCGGGGGACCAAGGGGGGATTAGACTGATTGCGGAACCGAACGGAGAGGGCACGGCCTATCCTAAGAAGGACACGGATTGGGATTCCTGCGCAGGCAGCGTCACTCAGGTTGGCAAGGACATCTCCTTTGACTTCAGCAAGTGTAAGAGGGAGCAGTACTACGCGTATCAGCTCCACTTGCAGCGATGCCAAGACGGAAAATGCGAGGACCGTTACATCGACCCGCAGATCATCAATCAGCCGCATAACCTCTCGGACAAGACCCGCTGACACCTGGCGATGGTTTCCTACTGGGCCTTTGTCAGCTATTGCAGTAGCGACCAAGCTACCGCGGGGGCCGTCGAGACGTACGTCGTGCCGCGGAGGCTCGTCGGCCGGCCCACGCCCGCCGGTCCGGCGCCGAAGCGGCTGCGGCCGGTGTTCCGCGACCGGACGGACATGGCCGCCGATGCGGATCTCTCCGAGCGCATCGGCTGGGCGCTCGAGAGGTCCGCCTATCTCATCGTGTTGTGCTCCCCCGAGGCCGCGCGATCGATTTGGGTCGAGCGGGAAATCGAGCGCTTTCGAAAGACCCATGACGATTCCCGGATTCTCGCGCTGATCGTATCGGGCGATCCCCGGGGCGGTGCGCAGGACTGCTTCCCGCCGGCCCTGCGCCGGGGTGCCGGCAGCGATGCGCGGCCGTCGGAACCTATCGCCGCCGATCTGCGGCCCGGTTGCGACGGCAGGCGCATGGCTTTGCTCAAGATAGTTGCCGGCATGCTCGGGATCGGTCTCGATGAGCTGGTTCGCCGCGATCATCAACGTCGGCATCGGCGTCTCGTCGCCGTCACGGCGGCCTCACTCGCGGCCATGGCCGTCATGGGGGTGCTTGCAACCGAGGCCCTCATCGCGCGCAACGAGGCGCGGACACAGCGCGCGCATGCCGAAGGTCTCATTGAGTTCATGCTCACGGACCTGCGCAAGCAACTCGAACCGAGCGGCCGACTGAGCCTGATGGACGGCGTCGGCCGCGAGGCACTGAAGTATTACGCGGCGCAACTGCCGCGGGGCCTCGACGCTCCATCCCTGGCGCAGCGCGCTCGCGCGCTGCGGCTGATGGGCGAGATCAGCATGCAGCGCGGCGACCTGGCGGCGGCCCTTGCGAGCTTCCAACAGGCATCGGGCACCACGCGTGAGCTCGTCAACAGAGCGCCGAATGATGGGCCCACCATTTTCAATCATGCCCAGAACGTATTCTGGGTCGGCGAGATCGCCCGTCAGCGGGGCGGCCTCGCCGATGCCGAGGCGTCGTTCAAACAATACCGGGCACTCGCCGACCGGCTCACCGCCATCGATCCCGTAAACGATGATTGGCGCGCCGAAGTGGGCTACGCGGACAGCGCACTCGGCGTGTTGCTGCTGCAGGAAAACCGCGCCGCTGAGGCGAGCGCGGCTTTACAAAAAACGCTGGAGGTCGAACAGGCGCTGGCCGGGCGGCACCCCGATGACTTGAATCGTCAGATCGAACTGGGCCAGGGTCACGCCTGGCTTGCGGACGCGCTCAAGGCGCAGGGGCGCCTTGCCGATGCTCGGCGGCACCGCGAGTCGGAGCTTGCGATCTATCAGGCCGCTCTCGTGAAGGATCCGAACCTCCGACAGGCCAAGTTCTCGAGCATCGTCTCCTTGCAGACCCTGGGGCATCTCGCATCGCTTCGCGGAGACTTGGATGGCGCGCTCGCGACCTTGAACGACTGCGCGTCGCGCGCGGAGGCGCTGCTCGAGACCGAGCGCGAGAACATGGACGTTACCGCTCTGGTCGCGATCGTGCAGATCGATCTCGGCGAGGCGCTGCTCGCCGCGGGCCGTCGGGATGCCGCCAGGGCCGCGCAGCAACGCGGCAGCGCGCTGATTGCAACGGCACTCGCCCACGACGCCGCGGTGCAGACCTGGCGCGACTACCGCGACCACGGCGCATTGCTCGAGGCCGCGATCTCGACGCAGAGCGGTGAGGTGGCGCAATCCCTACGATCGGATCAGGCGGTGCTCGGCAGGCTGCAAGGCGATCAGAGCACCGACTACCCGCCCTATCGGCTGTGGCTTCTCGAGCGCGCGCGCCTGCAGACCGGAGATGACCTCGCGGCCTCCGGCCGGCCGCAAGAGGCGGCCGATGAATGGAGCGCCATCGTGCAGAGTCTTTCCAAGCCGATCGAGACCTATGCGCCGGACCTTTTACTTGTGCTGCGGGCAGCCGACGAGCGGCTCGGACGCGGGCAAGACGCCTCCGTCGTTACGGAACGACTAGCCGCGCTCACGCGCTACTGAAAGTTCCAGACGTTCGAAGGAGAACGCGGCTTTGCGCTGGGCGATGTGCTCGGGAACCGCCATGAGCCGTTTTCATCATGTTCATGAAGATAATGAGATTGAATCACAACCCGGCCGCTTGCATGGTTGAGGCTGAGGCGAAGTCCCCGGCGAGATCAGCGACCATGGCGAATCCTTCTTGATGACCGCTACCGGAACCACGGCGGCACGTGCGGCGAGGCCCCAGCGCGAGCGTGCTGCCGCCTTCTTGGAGCTCCTCGGGAAACGACTCGTCATCCTCGATGGTGCCATGGGCACCATGATCCAGCGCCACCGGCTCGGCGAGGCCGATTTCCGCGGCACCCGATTCGCGCAGTGGCCCCGGGACCTCCGCGGCAACAATGATCTCCTGTCGATCACGCAGCCTCAGGTGATCGAGTCGATTCATCGCGCATATCTCGACGCCGGCGCCGATGTCATCACCACGAATACGTTCAACTCGAGCGCGGTATCGCAGGCGGACTACGGCATGCAGGAGCTCGCCCGCGAGCTCAACCTGGCCGCCGCACGGGTCGCACGAAAAGCGGCCGACGAGGCGACCGAGCGCAGCGGTCGACAGTGCTTCGTTGCCGGCGCCCTCGGCCCCACCAGCCGCACGGCGTCGATCTCGCCCGACGTCAACGATCCCTCCTTCCGCAACATCGACTTCGACGAGCTCGCTCGGGGCTATGCCGGCGCCGCCCGCGCGCTCATCGAGGGTGGCGTGGATGTGCTCCTGGTCGAGACGATTTTCGATACGCTGAATGCCAAGGCAGCCTTGTTCGCCGTCCGCGAGACCCTCGATGCGCTCGGGATCGATCTGCCGATCATCGTGTCGGGAACGATTACCGACGCGTCCGGACGCACGTTGTCCGGTCAGACGACCGAGGCGTTCTGGAACTCCGTCCGTCACGTGCGTCCGGCGGCTGTAGGCCTCAACTGCGCGCTCGGCGGCAAACAGCTCCGTCCGTATATCGAGGAGCTCGCGCGCATTGCCGACACCCACGTGTGCGCCTATCCGAACGCCGGCTTGCCGAACGCCTTCGGCGAATACGATGAGTCCGCGCGCGAGACGGCGGAGATCCTCACCGACTTCGCCGCGAGCGGCTTCGTCAACATGGTCGGCGGATGCTGCGGCACCACGCCCGAGCATATCCGCGCGGTAGCAAAGGCCGTGGCCGGGCTCGCGCCGCGCGCGTTGCCGACGATCCCGCCGGCATGCCGGCTGAGCGGTCTCGAGCCCCTCGCCATCGATGCGCAGAGCCTGTTCGTCAACATCGGCGAGCGCACCAACGTCACCGGCTCCGCGAAGTTCCGCAAGCTCATCGAGGCGGGCGATTACGCGGCGGCGGTGGACATCGCCCGACAGCAGGTGGCGAGCGGTGCGCAGGTCATCGATGTGAATATGGACGAGGGCATGCTCGACTCGCAGGCCGCCGTGGAGAAATTTCTGCGGCTGATCGCCGGCGAGCCCGACGTCGCGCGCGTGCCGGTCATGATCGATTCCTCCAAGTGGTCGGTGATCGAGGCAGGGCTCAAGTGCGTGCAGGGCAAGTCGATCGTGAACTCCATCAGCTTGAAGGAAGGGGAGGGCGTGTTCCTCGAGCACGCCCGCAAGGTCATGCGCTACGGCGCCGCCGTCGTGGTCATGGCCTTCGACGAGAAGGGACAGGCGGACACGGTCGAGCGCAAGATCGGGATCTGCGAGCGGGCGTATAAGCTCCTCACCGAGTCGGTGGGGTTCGCGCCCGAGGACATCATCTTCGACCCCAACATATTCGCCGTCGCCACCGGCATCGAGGAACACAACCGCTACAGCCTCGACTTCATCGAGGCTACCGCCGCGATCAAGGCGCGCATGCCGGCCGTGCACGTGAGTGGCGGGGTGAGCAACGTCTCGTTCTCGTTCCGCGGCAACGATGCCGTGCGCGAGGCCATGCATTCGGTGTTCCTCTATCACGCGATCCGCGCGGGCCTCACCATGGGCATCGTGAACGCGGGCCAGCTCGCGATCTACGAGGAAATTCCGCCGGATCTGCGCGAGCGCGTCGAGGATGTGATTCTGGCGCGGCGTGCCGACGCCACCGATCGCCTGCTCGACATAGCGGAGCACTTCAAGGGCGGCGGTGCGATGAAGCGTGTGGACGACCTCGAGTGGCGCAAGCTTCCCGTCGCCGAGCGCCTCAAGCACGCACTCGTCAAGGGCATCGATCAGTTCGTTCTCGAGGACACCGAAGAGGCGCGACTCGCGGCCACGCGGCCACTCGATGTGATCGAAGGCCCCCTCATGGACGGGATGAACGTGGTGGGCGACCTGTTCGGTGCGGGCAAGATGTTTCTCCCGCAAGTGGTCAAGTCGGCGCGTGTCATGAAAAAGGCGGTCTCGGTGCTCGTCCCCTATATCGAGCGCGGTGAAGCGGGCGGTGCACGCTCCAACGGCAAGGTGGTGATGGCCACCGTGAAGGGCGACGTACACGACATCGGCAAAAACATCGTGGGCGTCGTCCTGCAATGCAATAACTTTGAGGTCATCGATCTCGGAGTCATGGTTTCTTGCGAGAAAATCCTGGAGACTGCCAAGCGTGAGGGCGCGAGCCTCATCGGATTGTCCGGCCTCATCACGCCTTCGCTCGACGAAATGGCGCACGTTGCGAAAGAGATGCAGCGGCTTGGGCTCAACGTGCCGCTCCTGATCGGCGGCGCGACGACCTCGCCGGCGCACACCGCGGTCAAGATCGATCCGCAATATGAAGGACCGGTGGTGTACGTCAAGGACGCGTCCCGATCGGTCGGTGTCTGTCAGCAGCTCGTGACGCAAGAGACGCGCGATGCGTATATCGCGACGGTTAAGGCCGAGCACGCCCGGCGCCGCGAGCAGCATCGCAACAAGGTTGCCAAGACACCCCAGCTCTCGCTCGCTCAGGCGCGCACGCGCAAGTTCAAGATCGACTGGGCTCGCTACGTCCCGCCCGCGCCGCGCTTCCTCGGCCTCAAGGCCTTCGATGATTACCCGCTCGAGGAGCTGGTCCCCTACATCGATTGGATGCCTTTCTTCAATGCCTGGGAGTTCGCCGGCAAGTTCCCGGACGTGTTGACGGACGCCGTGGTGGGCGAGGCGGCGAGCAACCTGTATGCGGATGCGAGGAAGATGCTCGACCAGTTGATCCGCGAGCGCTGGCTGAAGGCGCGCGCTGTCGTGGGGCTCTTTCCGGCGAACACCGTGGGCGATGATGACATCGAGGTGTACACGGACGAGTCGCGCACGGCGGCGCTCATAAAACTGCATCAACTCAGGCAGCAGAAGGCCAAGTCGCAGGAGCAGGCGCAGCTCTGCCTGGCGGACTTCGTCGCCCCCGCCTCGAGCGGGCGCGCGGACTACATCGGTGCGTTCGCTGTGACCACTGGTATCGGGATCGACGAGCACGTCGCGCGCTTCGAGGCAGCGCATGACGACTACGGCAGCATCATGCTCAAGTCGCTCGCCGATCGATTGGCTGAAGCGCTCGCAGAGCGCATGCACGAGCGCGTACGCCGCGGAATTTGGGGCTATGCGGCGGATGAATCGTTCGACGGCGCGGCGCTGGTCCGCGAAGAGTACCGGGGCATCCGGCCGGCCCCCGGATACCCTGCGTGTCCCGATCATACCGAGAAGGCGGCGCTTTGGCGGCTGCTCGACGCCGAGCGCACCACGGGCATACGCTTGACCGAGTCCTACGCCATGTTTCCCAGCGCGGCCGTGAGCGGTTGGTATTTTTCGCACCCCGAGTCCCATTACTTCGGGGTGGGCCAGATCGACCGCGAGCAAGTGGCGAGCTATGCGGAGCGCAAGGGTATGCGTCTCGACGAGATGGAGCGCTGGCTCGCACCGAATCTCGGCTACGATCCGCAGGCGCGGCCGGCGGCCGATGCCGCCTGAGCCAAGGCGCTACGCTCGGGCGAAAGCGCTAAACGTTTGAATCCGGAGACGCGGCTTTGCGCTTGGCGATGTACTCGAGAAGCGCTTCGTCGATGGCGGGATCCATGGGCGGCGGCACATATTCGGCCAGCAGCTTCTTCCATAGGCCGTTGGCGCGTTTCGCCATGTTCGTCGCGCCTTCCGCTTCCCATTGCTCGTAACTGTTGTTGTCGGCCAGCGGCGATCGATAAAACGCATTCTCGAAATTGGCCTGCGTGTGCGCGCACCCGAGAAAGTGCTTACCCGGACCCACCTCGCGCATGGCGTCGAGGGCCTGGCCGTTGGGCGATAGGTCGATGCCTGCAAGGAGCGTATGCATCATGCCGGCCTGATCCGCATCCATCACGAACTTCTCGTAGCCCATGGTCAGGCCGCCTTCCAGCCACCCCGTGGTGTGGAGCACGAAGTTGACCCCGGCGAGGCAGGTGGGCACGAGGGTGTTGGCGGATTCGAACGCTGCCTGGGCATCCGGGATCTTGGAGGCGCAGAGACTTCCGCCGGAGCGGAACGGAATTCCCAGACGGCGGGCGAGCGCCGCCATGGTATAGAGCACGAGCGCCGGCTCGGGCGTTCCGAACGTGGGTGCGCCGGACTGCATGGAGATCGAGGAAGCGAAGCTGCCGAGCACTACGGGCGCTCCGGGATTCACCAGCTGCACGAAGGCAAGCCCCGCGAGCGCCTCGGCCAGGGTTTGCGCGACGGTGCCGGCCACGGTGACCGGCGACATGGCGCCCGCTAAGATGAACGGCGTGATGATGAGCGCCTGATTGGCGCGCGCATACACCTTGGCGGCGCCCAGCATGGTCGCGTCATAGGTCATGGGCGAATTGACGTTGATCAGATTGATGATGGTCGTCTTCGGCCGCCCGGTGGCCGGATCCTCGGGATCCGGACCGAACGCGATGTTCGCCAGGGCCACCGAATCTTCCGCCCGCTCCGGTGCGGTCACGGATCCCATGAACGCCTTGTCGCTGTACTTCAGATGGCTGTACACCATATCGAGGTGGCGCTTGTTCACCGGTAGATCCACCGGTTCGCAGATAGTGCCGCCCGAGTGGTGCAATGAGCTCGAGACGTAAGCGAGCTTCACGAAATTGCGAAAGTCCTCGATCCGCGCGTAGCGGCGGCCTTCGTCGAGATTGCGCACGAACGGCGAGCCATACGCCGGAGCGAACACGGTGTTCTGACCGCCGATCACGACGCTGCGGGCGGGATTGCGGGCATGTTGAGTGAATTGTCGCGGCGCGGTCTTCTGCACCAGGGCGCGGCACATACCCCGTGGGAAGTGGACGCGCTCGCCCTGCACGTCGGCGCCGGCCGCCTTCCAGATCTCGAGCGCCTCGGGATCGTCGCGAAAATCGATGCCGATCTCCTCGAGGATGGTGTCGGCATTTCGCTCCATCAGCGAGAGCCCTTCCTCGCCGAGTACCTCGTAGTAGGGGATCTTGCGGGTGATGTACGGAATGGAGGCGGCGGCGCGCGCCGCGCGGGAAGCGCGCTTTGCGTCGCGGCCACTCGGGCGTCGCGCGTGACTGGTTGGCGTTTGTTGCTCGTCCATCATCGCTCCGGATCGTTCGACCTGAGGGTGGCGTCCCGCGACGCAGCCTGGCTCAATCTCGCAGTATGGTCACAGCGCTCGGCGGGCGGCTGATCAAATGCGTCCTGCACTTGTCTCGACGCGTCATTCCTCCCCGGCGGGGTTCGGAGCGAGCGTCGGCAGCCATGGATGTTGCGGATACAGGCGCGAAATACACTCGCGGAGCCATTCCATGGCGACAGTGTCGAGGCGCGGGGCGATGCACTCGAAGTCGGCCTGATCCTCCGGTCGCACGTCTTTTGCCTTGTAGAGGAGCTGAATCTCGGGCGCGAGATAGCGCATGCCCTCGGCCGTGCCGCGCAAGGCGGCCGTGAGGGGGCGCCTGATCGAGGGCTCGCGCCGGAAGACCCAGTCCTCTCCATCCGAATTGTCGAGCATGAGCTCGAGCATCCAGTACGGCTCAGCGGCGGGCCGGCGCCAGAGCGAATTCACTCTCGCTCGGGGGGCGACGCCGCTCGGAAGTCGATGCAGCGACCCTTCCAGGGCCTCGAAGCATTCCCAGTCCGGCAACGCCGCGAGGATCCGCGCCGCGTCCCGGCGTAGCACCCCGACGTCCAGATCCTTGTGCGCCCGGGTTTGCATTCCCAGGAATAAATCGAGCGCCCAGCCACCGGCGATCCACCAAGGCACATCGACCGCGCGGAGCATGCGCCGTGCCGCGGCGGGGTCCGTCGGATGCCAGGCCGTCACGGCGTCAGGCCGCTGAACAACGCCGCGATGGCCGGCGGGCAGGAGGGGAAGTAAGCGTGGAAATACGAGGCCGTGAGCGAGCCGCGGCGGTAGATGGTCTCGCCCCGCGCGCCCACGGGATGCGCACGGGTTTCGGTCGAGCCCACGAGCGGTGTATCGAAGATCGAGTAGTGGAAGGTGTGACCGCGCACCTCGCCGAAAGCGGTACTCCACGCTTGCAGTCCGAGAGCCGCGAGGCGCGACTGCATCCGGGTGCATCCCGGTAGGAGGCCGGCCATGGGCCACTGTCTCCCTTGTGTGTCGGCGAGCGATTGCGCGAGCGCCATCATGCCGCCGCATTCGGCGAGTATCGGAATCTCTGCGGCGTGGGCTTTGCGAATCGAGTCCTGAAACCGGTGTGCCGCGGACAGCCGCTCGGCGTGCAGCTCCGGAAAGCCTCCCGGTAGAAACACCGCGTTCGCACCGAATGGTACGGGCTCATCGGCGAGCGGCGAGAAGAGACACACACGCGCACCGAGCGACTCTAGACACTTCACGTTGGCGGGATAAAGAAAGGCGAAAGCCGCATCGCGCGCGATGGCCACGAGCCGGCCCGCGAGGGAGGTCTCGTGCGCGGCCGTGCGCGGAAATTCAGACGACGGGGACATCGGGGGCGCTGGAGCCGCCGCTTCCCATGCGCGCTCATCGATTCTGATGGAGCGCCCCAGAGACTCGAGCTGTGCCTCGATGTCCGCGTTGTCCGCAGGCGGCACGAGACCCAGATGACGCTCAGGGAGCGATGCCGGGAGTCGCGGCAAGGTTGCGACGAGCGGCACGTCGCGCAGCGACGCCGACACCATGGCCGCGTGTCCGACGCTCGCGACGCCGTTCGCGACGACGCCGGCCAGACGCACGGGCCCGAAGTCGCGCAGCCCCATCGCGACGGCGCCCAGGGTTTGCGCCATGGCGCTCACGTCGATGACTGCAAGCACGGGCAGATCGAATGCGCGGGCGAGATCGGCAGAGGAAGGCGTGCCGTCATAGAGTCCCATGACGCCCTCGATGAGAACGAGGTCGGCAGCCCTGCGCGCCTCGCCAAGGAGCCGCCGGCACTCTTCCTCGCCGACCATCCAGAGGTCGAGCACGTGCACGGCTTGACGAGCGGCGCGCTCGAGCACGAGTGCATCGAGGAAATCGGCTCCCGTCTTGAACACGCGCACGCGCCGGCCCTGTTGCAGATGATGGCGCGCAAGTGCCGCGGTCACCGTGGTTTTGCCCTGCCCCGAGGCGATGGCGGATACGAGGAAGGCCGGCGCGTTCACGCCTCGAGCGCCGGGCGCCACAGATGCACGCCATCGTGTTCCACGATGTTCACACGAGTCTCGAAGGCGGCGGAGAGCCAGTCCCCGGCGAGCGCCTCACGCACCGTGCCGTGACCGACGACGCCGGAGTGGCCGAGCACGATCACCCGGTCGGCCGTCAACGCGAGCGACAGGTCGTGGATGGCGCTCACCACGCTTACGCCACAGCGCAACGCCTGGTCGCGTAGCAGCCGGGCGACGTCCTCTTGATGCGGGGGATCCAAGTGTGTGGTCGGCTCATCGAGGAGGAGCACCGACGCCTCGACCGCAAGCACCCGAGCGAGATGGACGCGCTGGCGCTCGCCGCCCGACAACGTGGACAGCCGGCGCGACGCCCACGCGAGCGAGCCGGTCGCCGTCATGGCACGGCGCATGGCGGCATCGTCGTCGGCTTGACGGTGAGCGAGCCACCCGCTGTGTGCGAATCGCCCGAGGGCGACCACTTCGGAAGCGCTGAGATCGGTGGCCGGGGCGGTTTGCGACAGCCACGCAAGCCGGCGTGCCCGCTCGCGCCGCGGCCACGCTTGCAGTCGCCGCCCCTGGAGGAAGATGGCTCCGGCGCGCGCCGGCTCGAGACCGGCGAGAGCTCGCAGGAGCGTCGACTTACCGCAGCCGTTCGGCCCGACCACGCTGGTCCAGCTTCCCGGTGGGATCGCAAGCGATACGCCTTCGAGCACGACGCGCGAGCCGTAACCCACGCGCAGCCCCTCGCAGGACAGCGCAGGGGCCGCCGCAGCCTCGGAAGTCACCGCCTCACGCATTGCGGCTCCGACGCCAGAGCAGATAGACGAGATAGGAACCGCCGACACAGGCGGTGACGGCGCCCACCGGCAGTTCGGCCGGTCGGATCAGCCAGCGGCTGACGAGGTCGGCCGCTTGCAGCAGCGCGCCGCCGCAGAGCGGGGCGCCGATGAGGAGCTGGCGATGAGTGACGTTGAGCGTCTCGCGAACCAGATGGGGTGCGACCAGACCGACGAAACCCACGACTCCGACTTCGCCGACGGCGGCTGCGGTCGCGAGCGACACGATCCCGAGCAGGGTGAGCCGCAGCACGGGCAGCGACAGCCCAAGGGACTGCGCGGTGTCCTCTCCCAGCGTGAGGGCATCGAGCCCACGCGACAGCAGGGCTGCCGGCACGATGCAGAGGCAGAAGACGATGCCGAGCAGGCCGGCCGACGACCAGCTGAGGAAACCGGTACTGCCGAACAGAAAGCTCTGCATGCTGCGCCAGATCTCGGGCTTGGCGAGCAGCAAAAGCTGCGTGATGGCGCCCAACAAAAAGGCGACCACGACACCCGAGAGCAACAGACTCCGGGTCTGCAAGACACCACGGGAAAGACTGATCGTGAGGAGCGTCGCGCCGCCCGCGCCGAGGCAGGCCGCTCCGGTGACGCCGAGCTTGCTCGCCCACGCGAGGCCGCCAAACGAGGCATCCGCCGCGACCAAGCTGATGGTCACGCCCAGCGCGGCGCCCGAGGCTGTACCCAGGAGGTACGGCTCGGCAAGCGGATTGCGGAACACGCCTTGCGCGATGCCTCCGGCGAGCCCGAGCAGCGCGCCGGCAAACCAGGCTCCCACGCTCCGTGGCAAGCGGATTTGCCATAGCACCACGCTCGACTGCGCATCCGGCGAGAAAATCCAGCCGAGCGAAGTCTCGATACTCGATGTGCCGATGACGAGACTGCCGAAGGTGAGCACCAGCGTGATTGCGATACAGCCGAGCAGCCAGATCGTAAGCCGATTCGCGGCGCGCGCATCGCGCGCCGTGCCGCCGAGTCCCATGAGGGCGCGCGGGGTACTCACGGTGCCATTCTCTCGAGGCACGCTTCGAGCGCCTGCATGCCGTCCGCAACCCTCGGACCGGGGCGCACGATGGTGTAGCGAACCTCCGGCGCAAAGGAGCACACACGCTTCTCCTTCACCGCGCGGATCCGATCCCAGCCCGGCCGGTCGGCAAAGCGCGGCACCTCCGCGCCGGTGACAATGATGACGTCGGGGTCGTGACGCACGACATATTCCGGATTGAGTTGGGGAAATGGCCCGAGGTCCCGCGTCACGATATTGCGCGCGCCCAGTCGGGCGAGCATCTCGCCGATGAAGGAGTCGGCACCTGCCGCGTACGGGGTGCTATCCACCTCGACATAGACGGACGCACCCCGGCCGTTTCGACGTGACGTCGCCGTCTCGCTCAACGTGCGCACCCGGCGATCGATTTCACCATTCAGCGCCACCGCTCGATCGGGCACGCCCAGCACGTCGCCGATCAAGGTGACCGCGTGCGCGATGGCGTCAAAACTCTCGGTGTCGAGGGCGACCGACTGTACGCCGAGCTCCTGCAGCCGATCGCTGATTCGCTGTGAGTGGCTGATGAGCACCACATCGGGCCGCAAGCGCACGATCTCCTCTACTTGCGCATCGTCCAGGCCGCCGGCCTTGGGCAGTGAGCGGACCTCGACCGGCCAGTCCGAATACCGGTCGGTTGCCAACAGCCGCCCGCATGCGCCGAGCGCGCACACCGTTTCGGTGAGCGAAGGGAGCAGGCTCACAATACGTTGTGCAGGATGAGCGAGGCGCACCTCGCGGCCCGAATCGTCACGCAACACGATACCGGGCTGTTCGCTGGGACGCGGCGAGGCGGGCGCATCCGACGATGCCGTGGAGGCAGCGCAGAGCGCCGCGAACAGCGCGGCGGCCGCGAAGATGCGCGATGTTGCGCCGACTCGGAGGGTGCCGATCGGCTCGATCATGGCTCCTTCACCGTCAGCGGCAAGCCGGCCACCATGAGGATCACGCGATCGCACAGGGCGGCGATGCGCTGGTGCAGTACTCCGGCTTCATCACCGAAACGCCTGGCGAGCGCGCTCGCGGGAATGATGCCGAAGCCCACCTCGTTCGAGATCAGAATGCAATCTCCCGAAAGCGCAGGGAGTGCGGCGAGCAGCGCTCGAGTTTCCCGCGGCGCAGCTTCCGTATCGCTCGCCTCCAGCAAATTGCTGAGCCACAACGTGAGGCAATCGACGATGACGAGGCCGTCGGGGGAAGCCGCCGCCTGCAGTGCCGCGGCGAGACGAACGGGCTCTTCGATCACACGCCAGCGCGCATCCCGATGGCTGCGATGCGCCTCGATGCGTGCGGCCATCTCCGCGTCGCGCGCCTCACCGGTGGCAATCACGGTGACCGCTCCGGCTCGAGGGCGCGCGAGCTCATCCGCATGGCGGCTCTTGCCCGAGCGCACACCGCCCAGAACGAGCATCTTGCCGATCGCGGTCATCACGGCGTTCCGGGCCGCGAGGCGTCGATGTCGACGCGGTGAACCGATGCGAACGGCGCATCGATCATCAGTTCCGCACCCAGGCCGCGAGCGCCGGCCAGTGCAACCCGGATGAGGCCGGCGTGCGTCACCGCGATTGCGGGAAGGTCGCGACTTTGCGAGGTGAGGCGTGCGGACCAGCCGCGCCAGCGCGCCGCCACCATGGCGGCCGACTCGCCGCCTCCGGCGCGGTAAGACCACACATCGGCGGCCCATGTCTCGAGCTCCGCGCGCGGCACCGAGTCCCACGGAACCCCTTCCCACGCGCCGAAATACATCTCGTGAAGCTCTTCCGCGACGCAGGGCTCACCGGGAGCGGCGAGCTCGCGAGCGAGTCCAAGGCACCGCGATGCCGGGCTCGTGAACATCCGCGCGTTGCGCAGCACGCGGGCGGGAATGAGCGAGCGGACCGATGCAGCCGCGCCCGCGAGCTCCTCGGGGTCGACGGGCACATCACTGCGCCCGTAGCAAAGACCCTCGCAGCGAGTAGGTCGAGGATGGCGGACCAGATAAATTTCCATGAGGGCTGCTTAGGTCAGGCCGTGTGCCGAGCCGACGGCGGTAAGACCGCCCAGCAAGAACCCGAGCTCCGTGAGCTGCTGAACGGCGCCGAGACAATCGCCCGTGTAACCGCCGATTCGGTGCCGCAGATAAAGGCCCGTCGCGAGCGCAAGCGCGGCGGCCGCGCAAGCACCCGTGCCGAGCGCTGCCCAATCGAGCGGGGCGCCGTCACGTGTGTACGCCCACGCGAGCGGCGCCAGGCCGAGAAGACCCAAGACACCGCTCAAGATCCAGTCGCCGCCGCCCAAGCGGCCCGCAAATGCTTTCGATTTTGCGTCCGCGTCCTCGCGCACGTAAGGCAGAAAGGCGATGAGGCCGATGGCGTACCAACGGCTCACCACGTGCGATGCCAGCACGCTCTGCACGAACAGCGCGCTCGGCAGGGCGGCCAGCGTCGTCCACTTCAGGCCGAGCATGAAAAACAATCCGATGGCGCCGAAGGCGCCGATGCGCGAGTCCTTCATGATGGCGAGGACGCGCTCTTTGGAACCGCCCCCGCCCAGGCCGTCGCAGGTATCGGCGAAGCCGTCCTCGTGAAAAGCGCCGGTGAGCAGCATCGATACGGCCATCATCAGGCCGATCGATACGCTCGCGGGCAGCCGGCGGCTCGCAATCCACCAGACCAGGATATTGACGAGCCCGATCAAGACGCCGACCAACGGGAAATAGCGAGTCGACTGCGAAAGCCAGCTCTGGTCGAATTCGCGCAGGCGCGGCGTCGGCAGACGTGTGAGAAATTGGGTCGCCACACACAACAACCGCAATTGACGGCTCATTCGATTTTTTCGCTCACTCCCGCGCCCTCGAACGTCGCCATCTCGTTGAAGAGGGCGACGGCCGCGTGCACCACGGAGAAGGCGAGCGCAGCGCCGCTGCCCTCGCCGAGTCGCATGTCGAGATCGAGGAGGGGCCTCACCCCAAGATGCTCGAGCAATCTCCTGTGCGCCTGTTCCTGCGAGTAGTGTCCGAACACGCAATAGTCGAGTACGGCCGGTGCGACGCGCGCCGCAATCGCCACGGCAACCGTCACGGTGAAGCCATCGACGATCACGAAGTGACGCTGCGCCGCCGCGCCGAGCACTGCGCCCACGAGCATGGCGATCTCGCAGCCGCCGAACTCGGCGAGTAACTCGACGGGGTCCTCGGGCGGCGCACGCCGTTCGCGGGCGGTGCGCAGAATGCCGAGCTTGCGCTCGAGGCCCGCGTCGTCGAGGCCGGTGCCGCGCCCGACGCACTCTGCCAGCGGCAGTCCCGTGAGCCCGTGCATCAGCATCGCCGCGGCCGCCGTATTGCCAATGCCCATCTCGCCGAGAACGAGGTTATTGCCGTCCGGCGGCACGATGCGCTCCACGATCCTGCGGCCCTGGTCGAGCGCCGCCCGACACTCGATCTCGCTCAACGCGGCCTCGACGGTGAAGTCGCGCGTGCCCCGGCGAACCTTCGCCTGGATGAGGCGCGGATGCGCTGCGCAATCGGCGTCGACCCCGGCGTCGACGATCCAGAGCTCCATGCCCTGCAGGCGCGCGAGCACGTTGATGGCGGCGCCGCCGGCGAGGAAGTTCTTCACCATTTCTGCCGTGACGGCGCGAGGATAGGCGCTGACGCCGCGGTCAGCGACGCCGTGGTCGGCTGCGAACACTACGGCGACCGGCCGAGATACGGACGGTGTCAGCGTTCTTTGCGCGGCGCAAATTTGTGCCGCAAGTGCCTCGAGCCGGCCGAGTGCACCCAGCGGTTTCGCGAGCGTATCGAGACGACGATGCGCCGCGGCGAGAACCGCCGCGTCTGCCTTCGCAATTGCCACCACCATGCCACCTCATGCGCACCCGCCGTGCGCGTGTTGGAAATGCGTCGCAGGTCGGTCTACGGGCTCGTGAAAGTACCGGCCGAGTCGCCTTCCCACGCTTCTGCGCAGTGGCACGAAGACTCGCCTTATTCACTTACCGTTGCGGGGGCAGCGCCGGATTCCTCTGTTAACATAGAGTCACCGGCTTCCCGTTTCACCCGTCGCCGCTCGGCGGACGGACTCCTGCACGCAGCGCAAGTCTGCTCGCGAACAGTGTGTCCGTCAAACCGGGGGCGGTGGTCGAGCGCAGCACACTGGAAACATCCATGCCGATTTTACGCGCGAAGAGTATCGATGCTCTTTAACAAGGTGATGGTCGCGCGGCGGGACATGCGTCATTTCTCGAGCGGGCTTGAGGCAGCCGTGGCGCTTCATTCGGGTACGCGAGCGGCGTTTACGGTGCGCACTGATTACTGGGGCAGTGGCGCCGGCGGCCC